>JGI24141J26756_1000345_pt1 | contig 13034 bp, 10 predicted proteins | sample BarGraIncu00421A_FD_26756 | JGI IMG/M metagenome (IMG submission 26756) | reverse complement strand
ATCTCTCATTTAGGCTGATCGTTAATATTGTTTTGTAGTTTAAATTATTTTATCAGTACTTCATTTTAAATCTCTATTACACAAAACACATATTTTACTCAATGTTAACTATGCATCCATGTACTTAAATTTAAGCCAGTTACTTTAATTCTAATATCGATATCCTGTATAGTCCGGCACCATGCGCATTGATGTTTTGAGAGAATAAATTATCGAATTGACCCAGTGATTCCGATTTCCATAAATCACGCACAAAATGTTTTCCTGCAATGCCAAGTTCATTCCAGTTAATGCTAACGGTTGCTAGTTTTTCATCGTTAGTATTAAACAATGCCACGTAAATATCGGAAGAATTAGGAACTTTTGCTGTCCAAAACACGAGTCCACCCTCGTTTTTTACTTCACGATTATCATTACTGTTTTGATCGACTTCAATCACCTCTTTGTTTGTTAATAATTTAAGAGTCAATTCGTCATTTTCAGGAAGGTTGCCACCCATCATTAAAGGTGACCGAAAAATACACCAAAGTGTCATTAGGAAATATTGTTCATCTTTCGAGAAATTTGATGTTCTGGGTTTTTTGTCTTTCAATTCAGTACGTATATTAAGTTTTCCCAAAGGAAGCATGTCAGCATCGGGCCAGTGACCTTCGGTTATCAATGGGGCCCAGTCGCGGCAAAGCTCTAGCTGTCGTTTCAAAGCCGACCAGTTATCCCAGAAATCTCCGGAAATACGCCACATATTAGCGTTTTCGCGCAAGTGTTTCGGGTTACCAATTGCAGCCGGGCCGGGAGAAAGGCTCAGCACGATTGGCCGTCCGCAATTATCTATGGCTTTGCGAACTGCTTCTATTTCGTCGGCGTGGTAAGGGAATACAATATCATCAATTTTAATATAATCAACACCCCATTCGGCATATAATTCAAACAACGAATTGTAGTATTCCTGGGCTCCGGTTTTGGTCATATTTACCCCGGTGAGGCCTCCGTACCAGACACATGTATCAGGAAGGTTGGCAATATCAGCCGCTTTGGCATGCGAATTTTTTACCGGAGTATTCGCATCGATTGCCTGGCGGGGAATTCCGCGCATGATGTGCAAGCCAAATTTCAATCCTTTTGAGTGAATGTAATCGCCCAGCGGTTTCAGGCCTTTTCCTCCTTCGGAAGAGGGATGAAGTTTTACCGACGGAATGAGCCGGCCAAACTCGTCGATGTATTGGTGGGGCCGGCGGTTTGCCATTTTTTCCGCAGAATTTATATCGTCGCAATACCAAAGAAAATCTACCACAATATATTCCCAACCAAATTGTTTTAGCTTTTCTGCCATGTAATCAGCATTTGCTTTCACTTCAGTTTCGGTAACATTCCCGCCGAAACAGTTGTAGCTGTTCCAGCCCATTGGAGGCTTTTTTGCAATGGTATCCAATATTTCATTCTGCGTCATCTTGTTTATTGCCCGGGGTTGAACTGAAGGAGTTAATGGCTTGCTGTAACAACCTGCAATTGTAATAATAAAAACAGTTATAAAATTAAGTTTATTTCTCATTTCATCATGTATTAGATGCTTGTACTAATTATTTTTAAAAATTAATTTATTGTTAGTACTACAAATTTGTATAATTGGTTTAATTAGTGGGCATAAACGATTTTTGTGTTCACGTCTTTGGTATAACTTTCATTGTAAAAAATCACGGGGACAAGACTTACAAATTCGGTTGGATATTTAAATTCTATCAGCATGTCTTTTTTAATTTCGTTTAACTGTCGGTAGTTTTTCACTTCGTCATATCAATGAATTACTCTTTCTTTCTTGATGCCAGATACCCCCAGATGTATGCTGTCTGGCCAAGTCCTCTAATTACATATTCGTTCATCAAATCCCATCCATACAAGTCAAAATATGACTCCGCAGAAGGCCATGCTGTACCTGGCGGTGTACATTCAGTATCCAGTCTTTTTTTCCAGTATGATCCGGGTGTTGCAAAGGTTGAAATTTCATTTGGTCCAGAAACTGTAATTCCAATTGGAGCGGGCTGTCCGGTATGCCTTGAATCTTCATGCAAAGGGAATTGAACACAGTTTTCTCCAAGACCGGTAGTTAAGACCAGGTTCATAGGATTGGCTCCGGCTGAATATTGCGACGAACGAAGAATCGTCTTTAAATATTGAGGATTCCCTGAAAGAAAATGAGCTCTAACCAAGGTGGGTGATGCCGGAACTGTATACGTACTTGACCACCCGCCAAGTGCTATACCAGGAGTTCCTGTTGTAATGCCAAACGCGTTTTTGGCAGCCAGGCCAACCATTCGGTTGGCTTCAGCCATTAGAGAATCTACCGCGATTTGCTGAACTTTCCTGTCAACCAGTGATTGATCAAGGCGCGCATAGACAAATTCAGCATCTGCACGGCTGTTTTTTTGTGTCAATAGGTAAACCTGATGCCACCGTTTATCCTGTGTCAACCGATAGAGTTCAACAGCAGCAAGGTTGCGTTCTCCGGGTATCGCTCTTTTTGCACGCTCCGTTACTTTTGCATAGTCGGGACTTGCCATCCATCTTTGGTATTCAACTTCAGCCCATTCCATCGCTTTTATCGCACTCACTTCCCATATCTTTGCCTTTTCATTCTTACCCAGCATCTTCAACACAACCGCTGCCCGGGCAGCTACACCGGCATAGATATAGCTTGACCAATGGTCAGGAGCATATGCCATAACAGTAAATACCTCTTCCCATGAAGCACTCCCCAACGCCGGGTGTTCAGATGACTCAACCCCTCCGCGAATACCTCCATCGGGCAATTGCATCCGCCGGTATATATCCAGCCCATATAATGCTTCATTAACAACATCAGGCAAATCGTTTCCCGATTCAGGAATATTTAAACAGATGTTCTTAAAATAATCGGGATTCATCTCAACTAATTCCAGATAGAGCCTCGGGGCTAATAAGTGTTGGATCCTTCTGTCCCAGTCACCGGCATCCATTGTTCCTCCCCAGGCTTCCGGAACAAGTACATCGGTTTTACCTGCGACCAGATTGCCAAAGTTGTCTTTATCTGTACCTAAAGCATTCAGACCATTACCGCTGTTTAAAAGGGAACAGGTGGATTGATAAACCTTCACACCGTCCACCGGATTGAAACTCCGCGGACGTACAAAATCAGTATAGGGGGGAAGCATAGGGATGCCACTGCGCTGGCTGAAATGTCCCTTCATGGATATCTCAAAGGCATGTTCCCAGGTATTAATCTCGTCGATGTTAAATGGGTAACCGCATCCGATCCCTTCAACACATACACGGTATCGTCCGGGTGTGGTGAAGCTGCTGAAATCCAGGCGAATTACGTCGGTACCGCTATGGTTAACATTTGTCCCAATGCCTTCAGGAACACTTCCTTTCCATTGCATGACAGCTTTTCCCGTAAAAACCCTTTTGTTTGTCTTGTCATTGATAAGCGAAAACTCCATGTTTTCAGGATAGGTATATCCTCCTCCATTACCCATCCATACAGACAGATAAGCATTTTTATCCGGGTCGTCTGCCCGAAAACCTATTTGTGATACGTGTACCGCCTCACTACGGACATAAACAGGATCGTGTACATAATAGAACGCTGAACGGTTCAGATTCAGTGCAGGCAGACTGATAAGGTAGGACTGACCTGCCTTTAGTGAATAAGGCAGTTTTAAATAGAGATAATGTTTTGCGGTATAAAACTCTCCACCAGATCTCTTCTCTTCAGGCCACTTAGTGGGTTTGCTTTTCCGCCAGACTTTCTTCGGCGGAAGTGCTCTACTGTAATTATTATCGCCCGGCGAACTAATAAGATAACTGGTAGTTGTATCTGACATATTGGTATTCAGATGCTTCCCAACCATTCTTTCATATAGCGCGATGGTCTTACGATCTTTGCCTACCAGCATCCCCAGTGGAAATCCATCACGGACAACATACATCGTCATAATCTCACCTATCGATGAGGAATTCTCCACCGTGATGACATCTGATGAGTCTGCCTGATACGGAATTTGTCTTATCGGTAGGATACGACAATCATCAATTTCGATGCAAAGCACATCTGGAGCGACCACGGCCACATTGCTTATCTGGGGCGGGATCTGTTCCATCCCTGTCGATGGAGTCGCATCGCCAACCTTTGCCGATAGGTTAAGGGCTTTGAAGTTGGAGCTTCTTTGGACATCTGTCTTGTTGTTTATGGGCTTTGTAGTTTGACATATTCCTGTTATATTAATTGAAAGAAAAATTAATACCAGACAGAATCCATTGACTTTCAATACATCGTTCTTTTTCATTCAATCATATTTAAATTAATTTAACTTAGATTTCATACAAAAAAACAGATTAATAAAACTAAAAAAGTTCCTCAGGGTTTCCCTAAATTGTTAATTCTCAGTTGTCCAGCCTGCATGCTTTGATAAAGGAGCTGTATCGACGCCTGCTGATTCAATAAAATCAATTTTGTTTTTCATAGGTTTGAAAATTTTTTGTTAGGTTAAATCTTAGACTAATAAATTCTCATTACACAGAGAAACGAATCCTCCGTTCCANTGCTTTCAATTAAGAAAGGATATTCNATAGTCAGATTTCTGATTAATTTGTATTCAGGCTAATTAACATTATTATTCAATATTANCAAATTGTTTTATTAGTTTCAAATATTAGCCTAACTATTTTGTCAACAATTCAGACCTGCAGTGAGGGAATTGTCGGTTGAAAAATGCGCGGTTGTGTGACTAATATTTCTTAAGCATCTCAAGCATTTTCCGATCGAGGCAACCCATAACAACCTTTCTGTAAATGTCACCGGGAACAGCACTTCCTGCTGAACTGGTCATTCTATCTTCACGGAAACAAGGCTCATTAATAAGGTCGAAACTGAGCATCTTCTCAGATACAATATTGAACCGCTTAGCCCACATTTCCCAATGTGCAAAAAGTGGCTGCTGAGCCTGTTCATCTTTCCAGAGATTATATGGTTCATTGAAACCTGAATTTATACAAAAGCCTGGCACCCTGTGCAGGTTGAGATTTACATGCATTTTATATATATTTGCCATGTAAACCAGATTCTCTATCTCGGCAATAACTTCTTCATTAAAGTCCAATACTTCTTCCGGTGACGAAAATTTATTGGCTTTGCTATTTCACAGGGTGAACTTAACCTACAATATTTGCCGCTGTACCCAATTAAAAATAGTGGTTGCCATGGAATACCTGCCTGCAGTGTCGGTAGGCAGGGGTATGTTCATACGCGAAGTCAGACAATACACAAGTAGCAGATAATTAGATATAAATAAAAAAAAGGGGGGGGTAAAATTTGGTTTTTAGAAAAACCTGATTAAATTTGTTTCAAACAACGGCATCGAAAAATAGTATTTAGAGGTGCCCTTAATATAATGATTATGAAACGTAATTTCTATTTTTTGAGAGCCAGACATCTTATTCATTTGTTTTTGGCTGTTATCTTTTTTTTCGATGTTTCAATAGTTTTAGCTCAGACTTCGGCAAAAGCTAGTATTTACTACGTTGCACCCAATGGGAGTGATACGAATCCCGGAACCACCCTGCAATTACCCTTGGCCACTGTAAACAAGGCATCAGAACTGGTAAAGCCAGGCGACAAAGTGTTGGTTCGCGGAGGAATTTACAAAATCGCACAATCCATTGTTGTTAATTGCAAAGGTGCAAACGGTCAGCCTGTTACTTTTATGCCTTATAAAAAAGAGTTACCGGTATTTGATTTTACAAATCTCAGGGAAAAAGGGCATGGTGCAAATGCAATTCTTTTTCAGGCAGGAACACAATATGTTGTTTTTAATGGATTTGAAATTGCCAATGGTCATACCTCAGGTATCCGGATCATCAACTGTAACCATATAACTATCACAAATTGTAAAATTCATGATTTCGATTATNTGGGTCTTTCTGTGGCTTCGGATGAGTGTCTGATAGAAGGCAATGAANTNTANCGNATCTGCATGGCTTGGGAAAATTGTAACGACAAAAGCGGAGGCTGGCCTCAGGTTGTCAATACCAGCAGCAAACCGCCAATTCCACCTGCAATTGTCCGTTCACATGCCATGAACAATGTGTTCAGGGGAAATTATATCCATGAATGTTGGGGTGAAGGAATTGACCCTATGTTTTCCAATGGTGTAATTGTTGAAAATAATGTCATAAGGGATGTGTTTAGCGTGGGTATATACATGGATGGGACGCGTAATGCGATAATCAGAAACAACTTTATCTATACCACTGATAATAAGCGTATAAGAACAAATGAGATTTATCAATTGATTTCGGGAATCGAAATGGGATCTGAGTATTTTGGCGGTTTTAGCAGTTATCCACCGATATCTCATGTGGAAAATATCTACATCTACAACAATGTACTTTCGAGGGTTGGATGTGGTATCGAACATTGGAAAGATAAAAACAATACCGACCGAAAGAATATCTATGAAAATGTAAAGATTTTTAACAATACTGTTGATACCTATGAAGGCAAAGGCGACGGTATCCGGTTTTCTACTGATCTCGATTTCCCGACTCGTGGCAACGAATGTAAAAACAATATTTTCAGATGTTCCCAAAAATGCGAAGCGGACAATGGATTTATATTTGAAAACAACTTATGGGTTAACGGGATTCCTGGGAAAGGAAACCATGTGAATAGTTACCGGGGGGATCCAGGATGGGTAAACCCTGTTCCAGGTGGCGATATCAATGGCTACAGACTCAGTAAAAACTCCATTTGCATAGGCAAGGGACAATCAATAACAGGTTTAACTACCGATAAGTTTGGAAAGAAACGTGTTGGAGCAATAACCATGGGAGCCATCCAATATGACGGTAAAGTTAAAGGGACAGCCGGTGTGGCAACTTCAGCCATAGACAATTTGAAAAAGCAATTAACTCCCGACTTTCTGATTGGAGTTAATATCGCATTAAATCCTCAATTTGAAGATTTGATCAATAATTTGCCAGCAGAGTGGAATGTGCAGGCTGATCTGGATGCATTCTCCATTACTTCACCCGGACATATTGTACGGAGCAGAAACAGCAATTCATCAGATAAATTATCCAAAACAGAATACTGCGTTAAGTTGGGCAAACCATCAAATTACCAGGTTTATTTCTCGCAAACGCTGAAAAGCATTCCCAATGGAAGATATGGGCTGAAAGTACGTGTCAAAAGGTTTGGCGAAGGTGGTAAGATCTATGCTGAGACGAAGGACTTTGGAGGAGAAACGCTGATTTGTAATTTCCCATTGGCGAAAATGTTGAATGAATGGGCCGATTACAGCAAATCCTTTTTTCAGCTTAACATCTCCGACATTGAGGTTGTAAACGGACAATGCACGATTGGATTTTTTGCCAATGGCGACGCCAATGACTACGCATTAATTGATGATGTTTGTTTCTATAGATATTAATTCAAACTGTGTTCCTATTTTAAATTATATATTTATGAAAAGTATCATTCGATTGTCGGCCATACTCGTTCTGTTTGGATGTCAAATATCTGGTTTTTNCTGTTTGGCAGGTAGTATAACCAAAAACCAGCACATATACACACTCAATCTGCAAATGGAAATGTAAGGATCTGGTTGAGTAGATCTCTTTTTGAAGTCATAAAGACAGATGGTACAGGTATCAATCAACAGTCTGTAGCAAATGTGGATAAAAAAGAGAGTTTAATAAGACTTCCTGATTTTAAAAGATCTGTTGTTGTCAAAATTGAAAAGGCTTGAGGAGTGAAATAAAAATTTTAAAATACCATTAGAAATGCAGATTATTAAGACCCTGAAGCCTTCCAGGCTGATGCTTGCAATTGTAACATTTGTTACATTTTTCAGCACTTTCTCTTATTCCCAGGAAAGTATACTTACAAAGCAGGGTAGTTTCGTTGTGGGATGCAACTATTGGGCATCACATGCCGGGACTAAAATGTGGAGTAACTGGAAACCTGATATAGTTGAAAATGATTTTAAACAATTGTCCGAAAACGGGATCAGAGTTATTCGCATCTTTCCTTTATGGCCGGACTTTCAGCCTATTGTTCAACTATATAAGAACATGGGAATTGAAAAAGAAATTGCTTTTGCCGATGGTCCGCTTCCTCCAACGGGTGTAGGTGCAAACGGGATGAGCGAAGAGTCTCTGAAAAAGTTTGAAATTGCCGCTGATCTTGCAGGCAAATACAACATCAAATTAATTGTTGGTTTGATAACCGGATGGATGAGCGGGGAATTATTTGTACCCCCGGCCCTTGAGGGGAAAAATATTATAACTGACGCGACTGCCTTAGCCTGGCAGCAAAAGTTNGTAAAAACATTTGTCAGGAGATTTAAGAACCATCCGGCCATTATTGCATGGGATTTCGGGAATGAGTGTAATGTAATGGGTGATGTGAATAATTTCAATCAGGCATATGTCTGGTCAGCACTTTTATCGGGGGCAATCAGATCTGAAGATAAAACAAGGCCCGTAGTATCAGGTATGCACAGCCTGAGCCCGGCCGATGATGCCCCATGGAGGATTCAGGATCAGGCAGCAACGACAGATCTTCTTACAACCCATCCTTATCCATTCTGGACTCCTTTTGCAAGCCAGGATCCGGTTAATACTATAAGAACTTTATTACACTCTGCTGCTGAATCCAGGATGTACGCTGATGTTGGAAACATGCCCTGTCTTATTGAAGAGACTGGTATTATGGGGCCTATGAGAAGCAATGAATATGTAAAAGCTGCCTTTGCCCGCACTATCCTCTTTTCGGGATGGGCTAATGACTGTCATGGACTTTTGTGGTGGTGCGCTTTTGACCAGAGCAATCTGACTCATACTCCTTATTCATGGGTTTCTGTCGAAAGAGACCTTGGCCTTATCAGAAATGACAAAAGTACAAAACCTGTACTGCAGGAACTTAAGGCATTTGGCGCTTTTCTGGATCAGCTTCCTTTTAAAACATTGCCACTTCGCAAAACAGAAGCAATCTGTATCCTTACTGAAGGGCAGAATAACTGGGCTGTTGCTTACAGCAGTTACATACTGGCCAAACAGGCAGGTTTTGACCTGGAGTTTCAGAAAGCCGGTCAGCAACTGAAAGATGCAAGGTTGTACATTGTACCATCGATTAAAGGAGTTATCAATATAAACAGGGATAACTGGCTGGAGCTGCTGGATAAAGTCAAGCAGGGCGCCTCGCTGTACCTCTCAACTGAAGATGGATTCGTATCACCGTTTGTTGATCCTTTTGGATTAGATGTAGTTACAAACTCAACGCGTGTTGGTTCAGCAACTTTTGTTTCACAAAAGATGAATTCCGAATTAGCTTTCGATATGCCTGCTCCATGGAAGATGGTTATCAACCCTCAGTCAGCTAATGTTTTAGCTTCTGAAAAAGATGGTAATCCTATTTTTACAGAAACTCAATATGGTAAAGGAAAACTCTATTTCCTGTCAATTCCCCTGGAAATGAACCTTACAAAAACACCCGGGGCATTTGATAAATTTCAGCCAGCGTATTGTAATATCTATCAGAAGATAGCCCAGCCTTTAATTAATGAACGGATACTCAGACAGGATAATCGCTTCATTGGGGTAACAGAACATTCACTTAATGATAATGAAAAGGTGATTGTACTGATAAATTACAGCCCCGCTTCCGTATCATCAACTTTCATCATAAAGGAAGGTTGGTCCATAAGTAAGAGTTTAAATGGCAATATACCAGTAGGGAAAAACCTTACAATAAAACCAAATGATGCACTTGTTCTGGTTGTCAAAAAGATTTAAAGGTTAGGGATAACAGATCATATTAATTCCAATTGGTAACCTTTGCAAAATGAAAATAGTTATCTTAATTTCAGCTTTGATGTTTTTTGGCAAGTGCCTGGCTCAGCAGCCGGAACCGCCAAAGCTTTTTTTCAGGGAAGACTGGAATGAACTGCCTCCATATGATGTGATGACTCCATATTCCCTTACACAAGACGATGTCATGAATCCGGATCTTATCCAGAGACTTTATGGACCCGGGCAGGATAGCATCAAAAAACGTCACCATGGAACTGCAAAGGATGCTTATTATATTTTTACAGGCTTTTGTCAGGCAAACTGGGCGCTGACTCTGGCAAATAAAAATAATTATGCTGACCTCACCGGGAATGCAATTGTCCGTTGCAGGATGATGAATTCCGGATTTCGCCAGCTTCGTCTGATAGTAAAACTGGCTGATGGTAAATGGCTTGTAGGTAACCTTTCGGAAGGCCCGTCCTCTGTTTGGCTGATCCGTGATTTTGTAATTAAGGACATAAGATGGCTCCAGCTTAATATTAATACAATTGTCGAAGCTAAGGAGGTAGAAGCTCCTGACCTGAGCCGGGTAGATGAAATCGGATTTACTGATCTCATGCGTGGAGGTCTCAGCGCTGCCTGTTCAAGAGTCGATTGGATCGAAGTATACGCAAATAGTGTAAAAAGATAGAATGTCGCAGCGCAAAGTATTGCTAATGGCATTTTTCGATGTTTAAAGATCATTGATCTCTAAGATGACATAACATTTTATTTGGCTTTCATAAAACTAATATCATAATAATAAATGAGTAATAATTAAAAATTAACGGAATGGATAGACGAAAATTCATGGGGACGATGGCAACGATGGCAGTTGCTGGAGCTGCTGGAATGGCATTAGACTTCTCAGGGAACCCAGATAATAAGTATGAGGCAAAGAAAGGTGTAATACCAAAACGAATCCTTGGAAAAACAGGAGTTGAAGTAACCACGCTTATCCTTGGAGGTGTGTCAGGAATGATGCAGAAACCAACTGCCGAATTCGATCCTGCTGATCTGGCAAATGCGGCAATAGATATGGGAATTAATTATTTTGATACTGCTCCCGCATATGGAAACGGCCAGTCTGAGACTAATTATGGGAGGGTAGTTGCAAAAAGAAGGAATGAGGTTTTTCTTGCTACAAAGACTGCTAACAGAACCTATGACGGTGCCATGCGTGAAGTGGAACAAAGTCTTAAAAGATTACAGACAGATCATCTAGACCTTTTGCAGGTTCACAGTGTAGCTTATAATGAGGACTTTACATTGTGGAACAAGCCTGACGGAATGATGAAAGCTTTCTACAAATTGCGTGATGAGAAAGTTACACGATTCATTGGCGTGACAGGTCATGAGTCGGCTGAAGCAATGAACCAGGCAATCGACAGGTTCGAATTTGATACGATTCTTACAACATTCAATCCTGTCCCAAGGAGGAAGCCATTCAGAGAACTTGTCCTTCCTATTGCGGTAAGAAAAAAGATGGGTATCATCGCCATGAAGGTAATGGGTGGTGGAAATGGTGCACTTGTAGCCGGAAATCCTCCCAAGAAACCGGCTGATGGAAGCTGGTACTGGGATGAGACACCTTACCAGGCAGATGCCGCAACCCTGATACGCTATGTTCTTGCATTACCGGTATCATGCGCTGATATAGGGATGAAATCACTGAAGGAGCTGGAGGTAAACGTTGCGGTAGCCAGGGATATGAATCCATTAAACAAAAAAGAGCAGATTAAACTTGAAAAGCTTATGATGTGAAATATATTAAACGACGAAAATTCATCGGTTCAGTTACCAGTCTCCTTGGTCTGGCAGGTACAGGTTTTATCAGCATTAAGAATTCTTTTATAAAAACAGGTATATCGGAAGAGTCGGTCAAAACTATCATGCTGAAAGGCAAACAAAATTCCATTGTTACGCACTGGGATATAATCACTATAGGCAATCTTTCGAGGAACAGGTACTGGGGTGAAAGCGATGATCGTGCCTTGCATAATCCAATTTGTACCTGCACCGTGATATCATGTAAGGATTTCCATATGGTTATCGACCCTTCACTGGCTGACGAGGAAGCTATGAAAAATGAGCTTAAACGGCGGACCGGACTAACCCCGGATAATATAGATGTTGTATTCATTACACATCAGCATGAAGATCATACTGCTGGATTAAAACATTTCCAAAAAGCAAAATGGATTGCAGGCCGGGAAGTAGCTTCTGGCATTAACAAATCAGGAACCTTTGTAAAAAAAATTGAAGTTGCCGGAGAAAAACTGTTTGAAACTATTGATGTTATATCAACCCCCGGACACACACCCGATCACAAAAGTCTTAGATTCGACTATAAAGGCTTATCAATAGTAATTGCAGGTGATTCGGTGGCAACAAGGGACTTCTGGGATGAAAGGAGAAGCTATTATAATGTGGTCAATAATGAGGAAGCAAAAGCTACCATGGAAAAGATCAATAAGATGGCTGATATAATTGTCCCCGGTCATGATAACAACTTCTTTAATTTATAATCATTCAAACATCATAAACCATTAATTATTAATTCCTTACAAATCTAATTGTGAAAAAACAGATTGAATTTGAATAGAACCTTATTTGTCCTTGTGACATTTCTATCTTTGCTTTCAACAATTTCCGCCCAGGATGTCAAATTCCAGCAATCATCCCCAGTCTTAAATTGACCAAGGAATTCCTGAAAATCTTTTGGGTATTGTTCTTCATTAGCCATGTGCAAATTTAATTATAATTTTAACTTGACCGAAGCAGATAAGCAATTTTTAAAAATACATATATCTTGTAAAGGAAACTGTAATGACAAGACTATTTAACATTTTTTATATTACTGTATTCTTTTTTTTTAGTCAAAGTGAATATTTCATAAATGCTTCTCAAAGTTTGACAAGTGAAGTATCAGACCAGTGGCAATCTGTACCACTGGACAAAGGGTGGAGCATTAAGAAAATTCATCCCTCGAAAAGTCTGACAACTCTTCAACTCGATACGGCTTACTTTAAAAAAGGATTAGAGTGGTACTCAGTTTCAAGGATGCCAATGATGGTTCATGATGTTTTGCTTGACCATAAGGTTATTGAAGTCCCGTGGCTGCCAGGAAGGGCTGATTCATGCAAATGGGTTGCAGAAACCGATTGGAT
>JGI24141J26756_1000336_pt1 | contig 13385 bp, 5 predicted proteins | sample BarGraIncu00421A_FD_26756 | JGI IMG/M metagenome (IMG submission 26756) | reverse complement strand
AAAGTGCTCGCAGGTGGTCGGCAACTGCAGGAAGATGTTGACTTCATTGTCGATTATACACAAGGGAAAGTTAAAATCATTAACCAGGGATTGCTCGAATCGGGAACTCCGATTTCTATCTCTACTGAAAGTCAGGATCTTTTCAGCATGCAGCAAAAAACCATGCTGGGCACACACCTGAATTACGAATTCAGTAAAAACTTCAACCTGGGAGGTACGCTAATGTATCTCCACGAAAAACCGCTTTACCAAAAGGTGAATTACGGTGAGGATCCTATTTCGAATCTTATGCTTGGTTTGAATGCCTCTTACAATGCAACTTCGGGTATGATTACCCGGATGGTAAATGCGCTGCCATTTTTAAAAACCAAGGAAGAGTCAAAGATTGCAATCGAAGCCGAATGGGCAAGGCTATATCCGGGTCACTCAAAAGTGATTTCAAAAGAGGGGGCAGCTTATATTGATGATTTTGAAGGAGCTAAAACACCTATCAACCTTAAATCATTTGTTGGTTGGTACACAGCAAGTACGCCACAATTAAACGAATTGTTTCCCGAAGGTGACCTTATTAATAATCTTTCAACCGGATATAACCGGGCATTGTTATCCTGGTACATTATTGATCCTTTCATGCAGCGCCGCACAGCCCCGTCGTACCTGTTCGCAGAAAAAAAACTTGACGATCAACGCGTCAGGGAAGTATTCCAGGAGGAAATTTACCCGTTGCGTCAAACACCCGCTGGTCAGCCTACGAATATTCCTACACTTGACCTGGCCTTCTACCCCACAGAAAGAGGTTCATACAACTATGATGCTGCACCCACCGGATATTCCTCAGGTGTCGACCAGAACGGATTACTCAAATCGCCTGAAACAAGATGGGGTGGTATCATGCGAAAAATTGAAACGAGCGATTTCGAAGCCGCCAATGTGGAGTACATCGAATTCTGGCTGATGGATCCGTTTGCAATGGATACACCCAATAATGTAAATCCNGGGGGTGATCTTTATTTCAATCTTGGAAATATNTCGGAAGATGTTCTGCGCGATGGACGGAAGTCGTTCGAACAAGGATTGCCTGCCGACGGNTCNACTACAAATATAGACGCTACAAACTGGGGGAGGGTATCGAAACAGCAATCGCTTGTGAAAGCATTTGACAATTCTCCCGCGGCCCGTGCAAACCAGGATGTTGGACTCGACGGGCTAAGCTCTAAAGATGAAGGGACATTTTTTAGCAATTACATCAACAATCTTTCGAACGTTGTATCGAATACAGTTGCTTTAGGCGTTGCGAAAGCAGACCCGTCAAGCGATGATTATCATTATTTTAGAGGTTCCGATTACGATGCCGAAAAGAAAGATTTGCTGGAAAGGTATAAATACTATGCCCGTACAGAAGGAAATTCACCTACCACTGAACTTTCGAAAGAGAGCTATCCGACAGCCGCCACCTCCATCCCTGATGTAGAGGATATTAATGACGACAATACATTGAACGAAAACGAAGCCTATTATCAGTATCATCTCAGGATCGACCGGGCAAACATGGTAATGGGAAAGAACTATATCACGGATATAAAGATAGCACCAGTNCAGCTGAAGAGTGGCACAGATACAACAATCACNTGGTATCAATTCAAAATACCTGTAAGCACACCCGATAAAGTTTATGGTACTATCAACGATTTCAGGTCCATCCGTTTTATGCGAATGTTTTTGAGAGGGTGGCAAAAGCCTGTTGTAATGCGATTTGCAACGCTTGATCTTGTGCGAACCAATTGGAGACGTTACGATAAAGACCTGACGGAAGATCAGAGCATTCCGGCGCCGGGAACTCAATTCGAAATTTCAGCTGTGAATATAGAGGAGAACAGCACCAAGAAACCTGTAAACTATGTTCTTCCTCCGGGTGTAAGCCGTGTTATTGATCCGTCGAATGCCCAGCTGACACAATTGAACGAGCAATCGATGGTGTTGCGTGCGGTCGATTTACAACCCGGTGATGCCCGCGCCGCGTATAAGACGATGCAAATTGACATGCGCAGGTATAAAACCCTGAAACTGGAAGTACATGCAGAGCAGATGGAGAATACTTCGCTTAAAGATGATGATCTATACCTGTTTGTGCGATTAGGATCTGATTATCAATATAATTACTACGAATATGAAATACCGCTAAAACTTACGCCCCAAGGCGTTTACTTAAACGAAAATGACAGTGATCGCGTTAAAGTATGGCCAACAGCAGACCACGTTTACATTCCGCTTGAAATGTTGCCGCAGTTGAAATTAGACAGAAACAGTAAAATGCGAACTGCCGGATCGACGGTTACGCTGGGTGATATTTACGAGCAGATTCATACAGGTGTAAATAACAATAAAAACAGGATTAAAGTCAAAGGAAACCCTGATCTGTCGCAAGTGGAGGTTGGAATGATTGGTATTCGGAATAAAAAGGGGAAAACGCTGGGACCAAAATCGGTTGAAGTATGGGTGAATGAGCTTCGGCTGACCGATTTTGAAGAAAAAGGAGGTTGGGCAGCCATTGGTCGCATTTCTGGAAACCTGGCTGATTTGGGAACCTATTCGTTTGCCGGTAGGATGACTACAACCGGTTTTGGAAACATTGACTCAAAAATGGGCCAAAGGACCTTTGACGATAGTCATGAATATGATATCTCGACTAACCTCGAACTTGGGAAGTTTTTTAAACCAGAGTCCGGCGTTAAAATTCCGCTTTACGTAGGTATTTCAAAATCGGTTGCTACACCTGAGTATTCGCCGCTTGATAATGATGTGAAACTTAAGGATGCACTTAACAATGCAGGAAATTCGCATGAACGCGACTCGATCAGACGGATTTCACAGAATTTTACTTCCCGAAAGAGCATCAATTTAACGAATGTTCAAATCGATAAGCCCAATAAAACAGGTAATCCCAAAATTTACGATCTTTCAAATTTTGCGCTCACCTATTCACATAACCTGTACGAACACGGAGACATCAATACGATTCTTGAACAGACACTTAATACGCGCACATTGCTGAATTATAATTTTGTAAGCAGACCCGCGCCCATTGATCCTTTCAAAAATATAAAGTTTTTAAAATCACCGGCGTTAACAATCGTACGTGATTTTAACCTCAATTTTATGCCAACTCAGCTGTCCTTCCGATCCGATCTCAATCGTACGAGCAGTACTGTACAATACCGGAACATCACCAATCCGGCATTCATTATACCAAAATCGTATCTCAAGGATTATATCTGGAACCGTTACTATGATTTTCGGTTCGATCTGACACGCGGATTGAAAATTGACTTTTCAGCAGTCAATTCATCGCGCATTGACGAACCACTTGGTGCGATGGATAAAAATCTTCCTGGTTATCAGGCCCGGCGCGATACCATCTGGCAAAGCATATTGGACGGAGGGCGGAATACGCATTATCATCATACATGGAATATTTCGTATACCATCCCAATAAATAAACTGCCATTACTCGACTGGACGTCGTCATCGGTGATTTATCAGGCAGGGTATGACTGGGATGTGGCTCCAATTACGAAGTCAAATTATGTAATTGGTAACAGCATCAGTAATTCACGTGCAATTCAGTTAAACGGNCAGGCTGATTTTATCNGGCTGTATAACCGCATCCCATACCTGAAAAGGGTGAATCAGAAGTATGGCGAATTTAGTCGCGGAAGACGTGATGCTCAGACGCAGAGACAGAATGCACCAATTACCGCCATTGCGCCTACAAAGTTCAGAGATGGAAATGCAGTATTGAAAAAGAATACACCGCAGTCGATCTTTCATAAACTTGGAACCGCAAATGTAACCGTAAGGGTAACTGACGAAAAGGGTAAGGTGATTAACGGTCAGACAAAAATTGTTAATGAGAATCGTGTTATGTTCACGCCCGAAATCGATTGTGCCAAAGCTATTGTTGAAGTTACGGGAGGGAAAGAAAAAGATGTGAANGAAAGTTTNCACCTCGATGANTACCTGGCTCGTTTTATGATGATGCTTTTCAATATAAATGTCTCATANACTGAAAATAGCGGGACAGGCCTCTATGGTTATCTGCCTGGAACCAATTTCTTAGGGTCATCAAATTTCCAGAGTACAGATGGTAACACGACGCTTGCTCCCGGTTTGCCTTTTATTTTCGGCCATCAGGATGCTGGTTTCGGACAGAAAGCTGCAGAAAGAGGTTGGGTATCAACTGACACCATTCTGAACAAGCCTTTTATGCTAAGCACAAATACTCGTTTGAATATCAGGGCTAAACTGGTTCCCTTACCCGATTTAAAAATTGACATTAATGCGAATCGGAGCTTTTCGAGCAACTCCTCNGAATTTCTGATTTATGATAATCAAAATGGCTGGGGAAGTTTCAATAAATCATACAACGGGAATTTCACGATGTCGATCATTTCGATTGGTTCCTCGTTCGAAAAGCTGGGAAAATCGGCCGTGCAAGATTCAAAAGTATGGAATCAGTTCAGTCAGAACCGCGAAATCATTGCCCGNCGGCTTGATCAGTCACGGGTTGCAAATCCAGACGTAGGATATGTACCTGGTTCAATTGATCCTGCGACGGGTTTTCCGACCGGCTATGGTCCTTCGGCACAGGAAGTATTGATTCCGGCATTTCTGGCAGCCTATTCGGGTACCAGCGCCGAAAAGGTTTCGCTGACTCCATTCCCCTCGGCCAAGTTTATGTTGCCCAACTGGCGGATTCAGTACTCNGGAGTGGTTAATAAAATTAAGGGACTCAAAGATGTGATGAAATCGATGAGTATTACNCACGACTACCGATCGACTTACAGTGTAGGTTCCTATATCTCTAATCTTAATTANAAGACTGAAAATGANGGCTTTAGTTATGTTTTAAATGCGCAGAATAATTTTCTGCCGAAATATGATATTGCAACGATTAACATTAACGAAACTTTTAATCCGCTTTTTGACATTGACATCACCTGGCTCAATAATGTTACATCCCGTTTCGAGTACCGGAAAACAAGAAATGTGATGCTCAGTCTGACGAACAACCAGGCAATGGAGCTCTATAATAATGAGGCAAGCCTTGGTTTGGGATACCGGTTCGAGAATATGAAATTGTTTATCAAGACGAAAAGCTCGCAGAAGACACTGAATAACGACTTGAATGTCAGGGCAGATGTAACCTACGGAAAAAATAAAACAGTATTAAGGAAGCTGATTGAAGAGAATAACCAGACCACCGCGGGACAGGAATCGTTCTCGGTTAAATTTTCAGCCGATTATAACCTGAGCGAGGTGTTTATCGTCCGGTTGTTTTACGACCGGATTCTGAATAGTCCGTTTATTTCGAACGCCTACCGGACAACCAATGCGAATTTCGGTGTTAGTTTTAGGTTTACTTTGACACAGTAAAATGCTGCTGCATAATCTAAAAAGAGGTGTTATCGAGGCCGGTTGCGATGAGGCGGGTCGCGGTTGTCTTGCTGGTCCTGTTTTCGCCGCCGCTGTAATTTTGCCCGAAGATTTTTATTCCGAATTGCTTAACGATTCGAAGAAGCTTACCGAGCGGCAACGTTACGAATTGCGGCCAGTTATTGAAGAGGCAGCAATTGCCTGGGCTGTTGGTTCATATGATCACATCGAAATTGACAAGGTAAACATCCTGAATGCCTCAATTTTTTCGATGCATCGCGCGTTAGATCAGCTTTCTGTTCTTCCGGAGCATATTATTGTCGATGGAAACAGGTTTAAACCTTATAAAAATATTCCCTACATAACAGTGATTAAGGGTGATGGCAAATACCTTTCGATTGCAGCAGCATCTGTTCTTGCCAAAACTTACCGCGATGATTTTATGCTTGCTTTGCATGAAGAATATCCGGAATATGGTGGAACCAGAATAAAGGATACCCGACTGCTTTTCACCGCAGCGCCTTATCCAAATTTGGTATTACTCCCCATCACCGCAAGAGTTTTAAACTATTTGAGACGCAGCTGTCAATTGATTTTGGGGAAGAAAGGTGAAATTAAACCCCGAAGATTTCCTAAAACCTTCGGGGTTTTGTAAATAAAAAGAGGCCCGAAATTCGGGCCTCCCTGATGATATATAGAGTCTGTGAAAAATCATCCNCATTTNGAAGAACCACAATCCTGACAGATNAGGCATCCTTCCTGGTAAATGACATTCGATGAGCCGCAACCTTCGCATTTNGANTCTTCTGCAGCTGTTCCATTCGGAATGTACTTNTTTAANGCACGTGCAACACCATTTTTCCAGGTATTGATNGANTCAACATCAAATTGAAGGCTGGTAACCAGTTCAACAACTTTCTGTATTGTCATACTGTGACGTAATACGCTGGAAATCAATTTTGCATAGTTCCAGAAAATTGGATTGAACTTATACGANAGGCCTTCTATTGTCGTTTTGTAACCTCTTGAATTACTATATTGGAAATCGTATCTTGTGGTTCCTGATTCATCTTTGCTCTTGATAATCCAGCCCGATGTAACCGAACGGGGAAGAAGTATTCCATCCTCGTCATCGGCTAACCCTGTGAAAATTTCATAAGGCTTGCCATCGATCAGTCCGATAAAGGCGATCCATTTTTCCTTGTTATTCTGAAGTCTGACAATATCCGCTTCGAGTATTTCAGGACGTTTTGTTGGGAAAATACCGTCTTTCTTTTTGTCTTTTGTCGAGATTAAAACACCAGAACGTGACCCCTCACGGTAAACNGTAACTCCTTTACAACCACTTTCCCANGCAGCAAAATAGAGCTTATTGACAAGNTCTTCGGTGGCTTCTTCCGGCAGGTTGATGGTGACGGAGATCGAATGGTCAACCCATTTCTGAATCTGTCCCTGCATTTTAATCTTGGCCATCCAATCTATATCGTTCGAAGAGGCTTTATGATATGGTGATTTGGCCACCATTGCATCCAACTCTTCGTTCGAATAATTTCTTTTAAGCTCAAAGCCATTGACTTCCATCCACGTTTTAAACTTATGGTGAAAAACAATGTACTCTTCCCAGCTGTCACCCATTTCATCGACAAAGTCGATGCGTGCATCTTTATCGTTGGGATTTACTTTCCGGCGACGTTTGTACACAGGCATAAAAACAGGTTCTATTCCCGAGGTTGTCTGCGTCATTAAGCTTGTCGTTCCTGTCGGAGCAATTGTAAGCAGTGCAATATTTCGGCGGCCAAAACGGTTCATGTCCTTGTATAATTCGGGATCTGCCTGTGCAAGTCGTTGGATAAAAGGATTATTCTTTTCACGTTTGGCGTCATAGATTGGAAATGCTCCACGTTCTTTAGCGAGAATAACCGATCCGCGATAGGCCTCCAGTGCCACAATTTTGTGAACTTCAACCGAAAATTCAACGGCAGTTTCGGANCCNTAACGTAATCCAAGCGCGGCAAGCATATCGCCTTCAGCGGTGATGCCAATACCAGTGCGCCTTCCGTTGATCGCCATTTTCTTTATTTTTTCCCAAAGATTGAGTTCAACCCGTTTGATCTCAGCAATCTCCGGATCGGCAATGATTTTATTGTAAATCGCATCAATTTTTTCAAGTTCCAAATCGATGATATCATCCATAATTTGCTGGGTCTGGCGGATATGTTTCCGAAACAGATCGAAATTAAATTTTGCCTTAGGAGTAAATGGTTCATCTACATAGGAGTATAGATTCAACGCGATCAACCGGCAGCTATCGTAAGGACACAGTGGGATTTCTCCGCAAGGATTTGTTGAAACCGTTTTATAACCAAGATCGGCATAACAATCAGGAACCGATTCGCGGATAATTGTATCCCAGAATAGTATTCCTGGTTCTGCTGATTTCCATGCATTGAAAACAATTTTTTCCCACAACTTGGCCGCATCTGTTTCTTTCGAATAGATCGGTTTGTTGCTGTCAATCGGATATTTCTGATTGTAAGTTGTTTTGTTACGAACTGCCTGCATGAATTCGTCATCGATTTTTACCGATACATTGGCACCGGTCACTTTGCCTTCATCCATTTTGGCATCAATAAACTCTTCAGAATCAGGATGCCGTATCGACACAGATAACATTAAGGCTCCGCGTCTTCCGTCCTGGGCAACCTCGCGTGTCGAATTGGAGAATCGCTCCATAAAAGGGACAATTCCGGTTGAAGTTAAGGCCGAATTTTTGACCGGCGANCCTTTGGGNCGGATGTGTGATAAATCGTGNCCAACTCCGCCACGGCGTTTCATTAGTTGNACCTGTTCCTGGTCGATCATGATNATTCCGCCATANGAATCGGCGCCATTGCCNACAACAAAGCAATTTGATAGCGAACCAACCTGAAATTCATTTCCNATGCCGGTCATTGGACCACCTTGAGGTACAATATATTTGAAATCTCTGAAGAGTTCAAATAATTCATCTTCAGACATTGGGTTTGGATAATTTTTTTCGATTCTTGCAATCTCGGACGATAACCGATGATGAAGGTCGTCTGGAGTTAGCTCGAAAATATTCCCGTAAGAATCTTTTAACGCATATTTGTTGACCCAAACGCGGGCCGCCAGATCGTCACCCTTGAAATACTTGACCGATGCGACAAATGCTTCGTCAGGAGAATAGGTTGTCGGAACATCATCTTTTTGCTGAGGGGTGATCTCTTTTAATTCCATAGCTTTTAATATTAGGTTGATTTAATTGCGATTATTGTCACTTATAACGCCCTTCTTTTGTTGATGCAATATAACTGCGCAAAGATGTTTTTGGTTACAATTTTATTACAACTTTTAAAAAGTTATCAACTTAAATGTGTTAGTTAGNTGATATACAGAAGTATAATATTTTAATAATTGGGAAAAGTTTACAAAAATAAATATTCCGGAATAATAATGGAGTNATGGAAGGTACAGTCTACAAGTCGATAAGGCCAGTGAAATTGGAGCCGATGAACCAGGATGAGGTCAGAATGGTGTGAAAAGGTGAGGAGTGGAAATGACCTGGGATTACAGAAAAAGATATTTCACAATCTCTTTTGAAGCACCACGGTTTTTATTGACGTACCCGCGGGCGATGGCCGAGTCATGTTGGAGTTTTTCGGGGTTTGCCCGGTAACTGTCAATTTGTATTTCGAGTTCTTCGTAATTATTAATACACGTTGCGGCGCCGAGACTCAGCATATCATGTGCTTCCTGAAATTTTTGATAATCGGGACCGAAAATCACCGGAAGTCCGAAAGCAGCAGGTTCCAGTGTGCTGTGGATTCCGGAAGTAAATCCCCCGCCAACATAAGCCAGCATACCGTACCTGTAAACAGAAACCAGGTATCCGTAGCCATCGACAATCAACACTTCAGCATTGATCAGTTCTTCGGGCGATGCCGTGGAGTAAAAGGCGTAAGGTTTCTCAAGTGCGCTACAAACACGCTCAAGTGACTGAGGAGTGACTTCGTGGGGTGCAATAACAAACTTCTGACCCGATTGGCACTTATTCAGATAAGGAATAAAGAGGTCTTCGTCTTCTTTCCAGGTGCTTCCTGCAATAATGGCTTTTTGACCACAACAGAATATCTCAAGTTTATCAAGTCTAGGTGCTGCATCTGCAATTTCTCCTACACGGTCAAGCCTGGTATCGCCAGATAATGATANATTTATAAATCCGAATTTGTGAAGAATATCAAATGATTCCTGGTTTTGTACAAAGATGTGCTCATAGGTAGTGATTGCTTTTAAATACCACTTNCCCCAGGGTTTAAAAAAGATTTGTGAAGGACGGAACAGGGCAGAAAAAATATAGGTGGGTATACCCTCCTCTTTTAATTGTGTCAGAAAGTTATACCAAAATTCGTATTTAATAAAAAAGACTTTCTCTGGTCGTACAATATCGATAAACCGGGCAGCGTTTCTTTTCGTATCTAAAGGCAGATAAAATATGTAATCAGCAAATTTGTAGTCTTTTCTTAATTCGTAACCAGAAGGAGAGAAAAATGTGAGAAGGATTTTGTATTCAGGTTTTAGTTTGCGAATTGACTCGATAACTGGTCTTCCCTGTTCGAACTCACCAAGTGAAGAGGCGTGAAACCAAAGTATTCGTTCACCTGGTGGGATCGTTTCCCGCAATCGTTTGAAGATATCTTTGCGACCCTCGATCCATTTGCGTGCTTTCTCGTTTCTTATTGAAACGATTTTAACCAGCAAGTAATAGCCGAGCATTCCTAAGTTGTAAAGCCACCTCATTTTATAACGATTTTGCCTGACAAATGTATTTCATTTCATTTAATAAATGAAACCGAATTTTGTTTTAGTTATCAATTTGATATCCTGTATCTTGCGGCAGGTTTTGGAGAAATGAAGCTGCAACCGCCAGTTCATCGCAACGTTCATTTTCCGGAATACTTGCGTGGCCTTTCACCCAAACGAATTTTACGTGATGTCGAGCCGACACTTCCAGGAACCTTTTCCAAAGGTCGCTGTTTTTCTTTCCCTTTAAAATTTGTTTTCACCCAGTTATAAACCCATCGTTTTTCTACCGAATCTGCCACATATTTTGAATCGGTATATATTGTCACTTTGCATGGTCCGACTTTAAGTGTTTCAAGTCCAACCACAGCAGCCATTAACTCCATCCGATTGTTTGTCGTGAGTTTATANCCCTGCGAAAGTTCTTTCCGATGTGGTCCTGACATCATAACAACGCCGTAACCGCCTGGGCCAGGATTGCCACGTGCCGCACCATCGGTGTAAATAGTAATTTCAGGATTTTCGCGCAGTGTCATGCTATTGGGTTAAAATATTGAAAGACCGGTATATTGGCCGGTCTTTCAACATCATTGGTTTTATATTTGCCGGATCTGTTCCCGATAATTATTAATAGGCCCGGAACTATCTGATCAATTTCATCTCATCAATTAAATGGCTTGCACCTGCGAACTTATCGATGGTCCAAAGTACAAAACGGATATCTACATTGATACATTTCTGTAAATCAGGTTCGAAGGCTACATCGCCGCTCATTGCTTCCCAGTTGCCATCGAATGCTATACCGATGAGTTCGCCGTCTCCGTTGATTACCGGACTTCCTGAATTACCGCCAGTGATATCGTTATTCGAAGTGAAACAGGTATGTAAAGTCCCGTCTTTATCGGCATATTGGCCGAAATCTTTCGCATTGTACATATCGATCAGTTTCTGCGGAAAATCAAAATCGACATCGCCTTTAATTCCCTTTTCTGAATAACCTTTAAGCGTGGTGAAATAGTCATAATAGGCAGCATCGTGGGGCACATAGCCATCTACAATACCATAAGTGAGCCGCATCGTCGAATTGGCATCCGGATAAACCGATTTGTCTTTGTTCATTTCGTTCAAACCAGCGACAAACAATCTGCGGGCCCTGTCGAGACCGGCTGTAGCTTTGCTCACGTCATGCTGAATTGTACTAAGCGTTTGAAAAATAGAGCGCATCGCATTGAATGCCATATCTTTATCAAGAACCTTTCGGGATGGGTTTTTTAGAAACGATTCCATCTTACCTCTATCCGCAAAGACGGTTTTTTCAAACAATTTTTTTGCATACGCATCGAAATTGCCTTTGTGCTTTCGTTCAATTTCCTGAAAAAAACCTGGAATATACCTCTGATTAACTTTATCTGCATAGAGTTTTAGCAAAGCACCGGCCACCTTTTGATCGGTATTGGCGTCATAATCTTTAAAATACGCACCAATAGAACGTCGCAGTTCTTCCGCATCACCTTCAATTTTGACTTTATCATTGCCCTTCAACGATTCATAAAGTGATGAGGATTCCGCGGCAAAAGCAAAGATTTCAGCTCCTCCCAATAAGGCTTCCCTTGCATACTGAAAAGCAATTTTCTCATCGCTGGTTCTGTATGCAGCCTGAATCGAATCGAGTGCACTGCCATATTTTGCTTTTCTTTCAGGTGTTTCATTCGCCCATTTCAGAAATTCTTTCTCAATATCTTGTTTTTTGCCAATCACATTGAGTGCGGTCAATCCTTTGTTCTGTCCAATCGAGTATTTATAATAGTTTGAACTTCTGGCAAATTTTGATGCATATTGTATCCTCGCTTTTTGACTTGTGGCCATGAAGTCCTTGATAATATTTAATTTAGCTTCTCTGGCTGTGATTCTGACCTCGTTGACAATATCCATTGTGTATTTCACTTCAGTCGATGTCCGGTACCGTGTCGTTGTCCCCGGATAGCCCATCACCAATGCAAAGCTATTTTTTTCAACTCCTTTTAATGAAATTGGAAGAAATTTTTTGGGGTGATAAGGAACATTCTCTTTCGAATATGTTGCCGGTTTACCATCAGGAGCGCAATACACCCTGAACATTGAGAAATCACCCGTATGACGTGGCCACATCCAGTTGTCGGTTTCGCCTCCGAACTTGCCAATTGACTGTGGCGGAGCTCCAACCAGACGAATATCATTGAATGTTTCGGTAACAAAAAGGTAGAATTTATTTGATTCGAAAAGGCTTCTGACCCGGGTTTCGTAACCAGTTTCACCTTTTGCTTCTTTCTCTATTTTTGCACCTGCCTCGCGCACCTTAGCGAACCGGGTTTTTTCATCCATATCTTCAGTAACATTCTTGAGCACCTGATCAGTAACATCTTCCATTCGTATAAGAAAGGTAACAGTCTTTCCTGGATTTGAAAGTTCATCTTCACGTTTCATCGCCCAAAAACCATCAGTAAGGTAATCGTGTGCGACTGAACTATGCTCCTGAATTTCGCCAAAACCACAATGGTGATTGGTCAATAGTAATCCATCGGCGGAAATCATTTCTGCAGTACACGATCCGCGGTCGAGTGCAACAACCGCATCCTTTAAACTCGAATGGTTAATGCTGTAAATCTGCTCTGNTGTCAATTTGCACCCTAACGAATTCATTTTCTGGATGTTCAATTTTCCAACAAGCGAAGGAAGCCACATTCCTTCATCGGCTTTAGTGGTCAGGTTCAAAACGAACGCGAAAACAAGAAGCGCCACGAAACTTTTTTTCATCAATTGAATTTTTGTCTTTAAGTGTTTGCAGGTGAAGGTAAACCATAATCATTGACGTAATTACAATGATATAAANGGTTATCGCATTGCCTGTATAACTGGATTGATTTTTGGCGCAAATTTAACTTTATTTATAAAANTACGTCACAGATGTTTAAATTCCTTGCAATTCTTTGTTTTCAATAAAATTTTTGAANGAAATTTTTCACTTTGGTTTCGGTTTCGGTTCCGTCATCTTCGAGCGCTTTTACAAATGCGCTGCCAATGATGGCACCATTTGCATAACCGGATGCTTTTTCAAACGAAGCTTTGTCTGAAATTCCAAATCCAATCAATCG
>JGI24141J26756_1000329_pt1 | contig 13488 bp, 8 predicted proteins | sample BarGraIncu00421A_FD_26756 | JGI IMG/M metagenome (IMG submission 26756) | reverse complement strand
GCTTGCAGTTTATCATACGGAATTTCAGTGTATATGGTACTTATACACGGGAAGGTGCAACTGAAGGGTGGATACAAACTCNGGCCCCGGTTGCATTGTACGTTATGTACAAGTGGCTGCAACGAGGAATCCGGTAGAGGCGCTGAGGTATGAATAAAGAGGCNTGAGGCGTGAGGAATGAGGGAAACACGAAACGCGAAACAACCCACAAGTAATGATAATTAATAAAAAATAACCTGATTTAGATGAACGGACAAAACCTTAAAGTAGCAATACGGAGAATTTCACGGAATTACAAATCAAACCTTCTTATTTTCGCAGGTCTGGTGATAGGATTGACCAGCTGTCTGGTAATCTATACTAAGATCAACTATGAATTGAGCTTCGATAGTTCCCATACACAAAACAAAAATACTTTCAGGATTGTGAGGGTTACTTCAGGACTTGAGTATACCAATGGTGGATTGGAATATCGCACCGGTGTTCATTTTCCTCTTCCCGCTGCATTTAAAAAATCAGTTCCCGAGTTGAGCGAAGTAGTGGCCATGTTTTACCTGTATAGCCAGAAAATAACTATCCCGACCAGGGATAGTACTGTTGAAAAATCATTCGTTCTTGCTGACGGCATTGTTATGACTGAGCCTTCTTTTTTTACTGTTTTTGATTTCGGGAAAACCGGAATTAAATGGTTAAGAGGCGAGGACAAACAGGTTCTTGATAAACCATTCACTGCTGTTATCACAGAGAAAACCGCCCACAAACTCTTTGCAGATGGGGATCCTATAGGTCAGGACTTGATTATTTTCGGGACAAAATTCACAATTGAAGGAGTTATTCAGGATCTTCCTGAAAACAGCGATCTCCCTTTTAAGGTTTTGTTGTCATTGAGAACGTTCTCAGAAAAGCTCTATCCGCGTTTTGCCTCGGACTGGGGTGGTTTATCCGACAACTATCAATGTTATGTGGTTTTACATAACAGAAGTGATGTGGTTTCAGTAGAAAAAAAATTCAAAGAAATTTATGCCTCAAATGCAGGAACTGAAAGACTCGAAGGAAGGCAATTCAAATTACAGCCTCTTTCACGTGTACATAAAGAAAGTCAATATGGGAACTATAATAATCGCACTGTAAGTGCGGGTCTACTTTTAGCCCTGACATTTATCGGTACTTTCATTTTTTTAATAGCTTCTTTTAACTATAGCAATTTTTTTCTGGCCGAAAATATAAAACAGAAAAAACAGATAGCTCTAAAAATAATCCTGGGAAGTAAACCATTTTCAATCTTCCTCCAGTTTTTTACTGAATCTATGCTTGTAAATTTTTTTGCATTGGTAGTCGGTTTACAGTTTACAATACCGGTCATCAGAAATTTCTACTCCTTTATAGATATTCCTAAGGGGTATATGCCACATATTGGCTTTCAGGAATTCCTTTTCATTATGATTCTTCTTTTTACTGCGAGCTTTCTTGCTGTAATTTTCTCAATATTTAACCTGAAACTGAAATTCTTATCCACTCTGCTGAAAAGAGTCTATTCAGGCTATTCAGGCAAAGGAAATAGTTTTGGAAAGGTGAGCGTTATTCTTCAGTTTGTTGTGGCACAGACAGTAATAATCGCTACATTAATTATTGTCAAACAGATATACTTCATCAATCATACCAACCTTGGTTATGATACTGAAAATATCATATTCGCCAGGTTACCCGAGAATGCTGCTCCAAAACTAAATGCATTAACGGCTGAACTACTGTCAGTTCCCACCGTTAAACAAGTCAGCTTCAGTTCAGTTCTTCCTGCTGAATCACAAACGTGGAGTAATTTCAGTCTATTCATAAATAATGAAAAGAAGAGTATTGACGCCGAGTTAAAATCCATCGACAGCTCTTATCTGAAATTATACTCATTCGATTTTTTAGCCGGACAAAATTTAACAGTTGGCGATACGGTTAATACGATCATTGTGAACAAGGAATTCTTAACTGAACTGGGAATCTCAGATCCCAATAAAGCACTAGCCATGAATATTCAGGGAATCGGAAAAAACGGCGCTTATATAAAAGGGGTGGTGGGAGATTTTCACTCCGGTTCTTTACACGGTAAGATCAGACCATGTCTTTTCTATAATGATCCGCGATCATATAGTACCTTGAATATTAAGATGGCAACTTCAGGAGACAAAGTGAGAAGTAAATCCAAAATTTTACCTGGTGATATTGAAAGACTTAGCGACAACTGGAAAAAGATCTTCCCCGATCAGGCCTTTGAATACAAATTTCTCGGCGACAGGATTGCTGATTACTATAAATCAGAACATAAGGCGCTTAATCTCTTCTTACTGTTTGCTGCGATCACGATTTTTTTGTGTGTTCTGGGAATATTAGGGCTCTCATTAAGTATGAATGAGAGAAGGACGAAAGAGATAGGGCTCCGTAAGGTGAATGGGGCTACAATTTCTGAAGTGATGGTCCTGCTCAACAAGAACTTTATTATTTGGGTAGCAATTGCTTTTATAATCGCCTGTCCTATTGCCTTTTATGCTATGTACAAGTGGCTACAGAATTTTGCTTACAAAACGGAGCTAAGCTTGTGGATATTTGTGGTGTCAGGAATAATTGCTTTGGGAATTGCATTACTTACAGTCAGCTGGCAAAGCTGGAGGGCAGCAACGAGGAACCCGGTCGAAGCTCTCCGATACGAATAGTGAGAAGAGCAAAACATGAAACAATCGATAACTAACAGATATGTATATAAAAAACAATCTTCTATTAAGTATCAGGCATTTAAGAGCAGACAAAACAAATACTTCAATTAACCTGGCCGGTCTCATACTTGGTCTGGCTATCGTGTCAGTGGTTATAGTATTTATGATGAGTTTGCAGAAGTTGATAAATGTATTCATACCTACAATATTGGAAATATTGAGATTAAAAAGGACAATGATTTCATCCATGAACCAAAGATGTTATGTACTGAAGGCACTTTCTTCGAATCATTCGGAGTAAAACTCCTGGAGGGAAGTTTAGCCGGATTTGATCAGACTGAAAACAAAGTGCTAATAAGTAAGGAATTATCGCAGAAATACTTTGGAAATGACAATCCCCTGGATAAACTACTGATATTGAGATGCCTAGGCACTGAATACCCGATGGAGGTTATAGCTGTTTATGAGGATTTCCCACAGAACACAACTATCAGGGCATCAATAATTGCCGGAATTGATTTTGGGTTTCAACATCTGTCTGCAAATCTGATTTCAACCGGCGATCAAAAACCCGATGTCAATGAATTCAGAGAGTCATGGAAGAATGGTTTGTTCTTTACCAACTACGTTCTTCTGAAAAAAGGTACATCAACTGTCGAATTTGAAAAAAAATTGAATCAGCTGGGTAATGACCATTCAGTAGCAGATAATAAACTATCACTCTCATTGCAACCTCTGACGGATATATATTTCGGATCGGGCAAAATTGTGGATAACAACAGCGGAGATAAAGGTAACTCGTCAATGCTCTATATTCTTGGATCAATAGGATTACTCATACTCATCATAGCATGCATCAACTATCTTAACCTGACATCAGCACAGGCTATGACACAGACTAAAGCACTTGCGGTACGAAAGGTTTGCGGTGCTTCACGTAAAAGTCTCATTACACAAATGATACTGGAGTCCACCTTGGTATCTCTAATAGCTCTCCCGTTCGCATCACAATTAGCTCAGATCACATTGCCTTTTATAAGTCAGTTGCTTGGGAAATCATACCAGCTGACACTTAATTACCGATTGTTCATATGTGTGGGCATTCTGATTCTCATAACCATTTCTACCGGCGCTTTATCAGGATTACTGGTTTCCCTGAAGATCACGTCCTTCAGTCTGGCTGAGAGTCTGAAAGGCCATAGCATTTCAGTTGGAAAGAAGCACAACACAAGAAAGGTGATGGTAATATTTCAGATTTCTGTGTTTATTATTCTCATTGCCGTAATGATACTGGTGCAAAAACAGGTTCATTATGCATTCTCAAAGGACCTTGGTTTTTCAAAAGAGGGGCTTATCAGAGTTCATCTTGGAGATCATAATTATGAGCTCTTCAAACAGGAAATCAGCAAAAATCCAAATATCGTGGATGTAAGCGGTGCTTTATGGATACCACCCCATGTAAGTAAGATGAATATTTCAATTCCAAAAGTTGACGAACCTGAAAAAATTGTGTCAGTTTATGGACTTTTTGTCGATTATCACTTTGCCCGGACAATGAGATTAAAGTTATTATTGGGGACTGACTTTGATCAAAAGAAAAACAACGCCGGAGTGCTGGTAAATGAATCGGCAATAAAAACATTAGGATTAAAAGATATAATAGGTGAAAAAACAGCTTTCGGAACAGTAATTGGAGTTGTGTCTGATTTTAATATGTATTCCATTCATGAAGCTATTAATCCGATGATTATTGGATTAAATCCTTCGATGGTCCGGGAAATAGCCATAAGAATAAATACTGATAATGTGCAGCAGACCATTGCATTTCTGAAGGATTCCTGGAAATCTACGGGAGGGACAACTCCTTTTAACTTCGAATTTACAAATGACATTTTAAACAAACTGTATGAATCGGACATAAGGTTTTCAAAGACTATCGGACTGATGGCCATTATTGCTATTTTAATAGCAAGTCTGGGGTTGTTTGGGCTGTCATTGTTAATCAGTCAGCAAAAGACCAAAGAGATTGGGATCCGAAAAATAAATGGCGCCAAAGTAACCGAAGTAATGTTCATGCTCAATAAAGATTTTATAAAATGGGTTGTAATCGCTTTCGTGATTGCTGTACCGATAGCCTGGTACGCTATGCATAAATGGCAGCAAACTTTTGCTTACAAAACAGAACTCAGCTGGTGGATATTTAGTTTAGCGGGAATACTTGCACTTGTAATAGCTTCATTAACTGTGAGCTGGCAGTGCTGGAGAGCGGCTACAAGGAACCCGGTGGAGGCACTGAGGTATGAATAATGAGGTGTGAGGAATGAGGGCGAGAAAGGGTGAAAGGGTGAAAGGGAGATTAAAAAAGATGAATGACAATTTGAAAATGTGATTATTTGAATATGATTAAGAAAAACATACTGTTAGCCTTCAGGAATATCCTGAAAAATAAAGGAGTGAGCAGTATAAATATTCTGGGACTAGGTATAGGAATGATGGCAGTTCTGCTTATCTTTCAGTATATCAGTTTTGAAAAAAGTTATGATAAATTTTTCAATAGTGCCGATCGTATTCAGCGTCTGGTATTTTACAGATATTACCAGACCGGGCTCGATAAGAGTGTGGGTAACAACTGGTATATCAGACAGATTGCTGCAGCAAAGATACCCGAGATAGAGAATTTCTGCCGTATTAAAAAAGATGTTTCATTTATTCTGGCCGGTGAACAGATTTTTAAAGAGGAAAGAACACTTTTTGCCGACAGCTCTTTCTTTGATATGTTTTCCCATAAAGTCCTTTCAGGTAATAAAACAGGTTTTCTGAGGCATCCTGATGCTGTAATAATAACAGAATCTACTGCGAGAAAATATTTCGGCAATGAAAATCCTGTTGGGAAGATAATCTTTGCCGTTAATCCGGGGAAAAAGCCTCTGACTGTCCAGGGCGTTATTGAGGATGTACCACAAAATTCACATCTGAAATTTGAGCTGGTTATTTCATTATCAACCGTCATTAACGCCTCCTACTGTTACAGTTGCAACAATACCAATACCTATTTTAAGTTAAAAAAAGGCAGCGATCACATAAAGATCTCTGAAGAAATTACCACCCTGGCAAAAGAAAACTTTTCCTCGAGGGACGTGAAAATAGATTTCCCTATTGAGTTTCATCTCCAGCCAATAACAGATATCCATCTGCACTCCAATTACCGGTTTGAATTTGAAGCTAACGGGAACAGTAAATATCTTTCAATTCTGCTGGTAATTGCTCTGTTGATACTTCTTAGCGCCGGATTTAATTATTTTAATCTTTATTCTTCCGTTACCGGAAAAAGAATAAACTCTATAGGCATCAGAATAATAAACGGAGCTTCGGGAAGAGATATAATATCCGAATTTATAACAGAGGCATTACTTACCGGAATCATAAGTCTTCTGCTTGCCTTTGCCATGCTTTTTCTTCTCTTTCCTCTCTTTAAAGATCTGCTGGGGCTCGAGTTCCCAATGAACTCTATATTCAGCATCAGAACGTGGCTTCTTCCATCATCTTTCCTTCTTTTACTAAGTCTGATTGCGGGTCTTTTACTGGGATTGAAAATTTATAATGTAACTCCTGTCACATTTATAAGAGGAGATTTTCAGATAAACAGTAGGAAACATTCAAAGAGCATTCTTCTTGCAGGCCAGTTTATTATTGCCATTGTCCTGATCGGATGTGCTATCGGGGCTATGAGACAGATCAGCTATATGCAAAAAGAGGCATTTACAATGAATATTGATCAGACCCTGGTAGTAAAACGACCCACCTCCAGGGAATTCAACAATACCCAGAAATCTTTCCAGGAGGCATTGCTTATGTACCCGGGGATCTCTGAAATAACCTTTTCGACAATTTTGCCCGGAGAGAAGAACGGTTGGGTGAAAGGTGGAATAACACTCAAAGGAAAAGAAAAGCTGGGGTACCAGTTTTTCCAGACAGATGTGTCACCAAATTTCTTTGATTTTTTTAATGTAAGGCTACTTGAAACAAACTGGATGGGAGGCCCAAAGCACGTGATTCTGAACAAAGAAGCAGCCATGGCGTTCGGCGTAAGCAATATTAATGATATTATCGGGCAGACTCTCTGGGATTCCGACTTAAAAGAGGAAATGGGTGAGATTGTCGGAATTATTGATGGTTATTTCCAGAATTCACTCGATCAGGAGATTAAACCGACCATATTCAACTGCGACCAGGTAGGTTACTTCATCTTTATCAGGATCAAAAACACAGATATCAAAAGAGCTGTTGACAAAGTAACAACTGTATTTAAAAATTATTTCAAAGATCAGTACTTCGAATACTATTTCCTTGATGATTTCTTCAATTCACAATACAAGTCTCATATTCAGCTTTTCAGATGCTTTGTATTATTCAGTCTGATGGCAGTTATAATCACATGTCTCTCCCTGTTCGCACTTGTTATGATGGCAACAGTCTCCAGAACAAAAGAAATCGGGATACGTAAATTAAACGGAGCCAAAGTCTCACAAATACTCTATCTACTTAACAAAGAGTTTATACTCCTTGTAACTTTATCATATTCTGTTGCAGTACCCATTATATGGTATACAATGCATAAATGGCAGCAGAGTTTTGCATACAGAACTGATCTTAGCTTTTGGATGTTTGCCCTGGCGGGGATTATCGCATTTGGAATCGCATTTTTAACAGTAAGCTGGCAACCTGGTGGGCAGCAACAAGGAATCCGATCGAAGCTCTCCGATACGAGTAATAAACCTCCTAAATCCCCCAATTAGGGGGCTTTAAAATACGGTTAGTCCCGCTTTGCGGTAATGGGGGTTGACATCGGTGATTTAGGGGCGAATCTAAAGGGATATTGGAGATTCCAGGGTAAATATGCAACAATTAATCTGACTCACCGTCTTTGTTTTATCCTTATACTTACCGGTGTTGATAACCTGCCATAATGATAAACATTGAAAATTTTTAAAATCAGATCATCATAATTATATTTATACAACTAATCTTTATCCTGCACTTATGAAAACCAGATTTATTTTTTTGACCCTTTTATTATGCATTGCTGTAAAGGTCTCATCACAAGATGGATATATAGTAAAAAAGGACTCCCTGCAATCAGAAGTTTTGAAACAAAACCGTAAGCTGAGTATCTTCCTGCCTGAAGGATATGATGCCAAAGAAGCCAGATTCCCTGTTATTTATGTATTGGATGCTGATGGTCGCGATCAACACACTGTACCAACAGCCAGATTCCTGTCGCTTAATAACAAGATGCCTAAAGCCATCGTTGTCGGAGTATCTAATATCGACAGAACCATGATTTTCTTCCCGATTCAAGTCAAAGTGCTACCACCGGTGGTGGTGCAGATCATTTTGTACAGTTCTTTAAAAAAGAGCTAATACCGTATATTAATAAAAATTTCAAGACCGAGTCTTTTAATGTACTTGTAGGCCATTCATTCGGAGGTGTATTTGTAATGCACGCACTTTTGAATGATCCTGATCTTTTTGATGCCTATATTGCTATCGATCCCAGTTTCTGGTACAAGAAAAATATGCAGGTTAAAAGCGCTCAGATTGAATTTCTTAAAACTAAAAACTGGAATAAAACAATTTTTATCACAGGACGTGAGGGAGGAGGAATGAAAGATATGGGGATAACTTCTATGGAAAAACTTCTTAAAAGTTCTGCACCGACAGGATTGAAATGGAAAGTAGTGGGTTATTCTAATGAAGATCATGGTTCTGTACCTTTTAAAAGTGTATACGATGGTTTGCGTTATATTTTTGATACCGGAGGCAATTTCTCGGTCTATCCGATGGCAGGCATTTTACCTAAAGGAACCACTGCCTATGCATTCGTACAAAATCTGAATCCTAATCTCCGTTATACAACCGATGGTAGTGAACCAACAATTAATTCTCCTCTTTGTAAACAGAAAATTGAAATAAAGAAACCTTGTACTTTAAAGGTGAAAAGCGTCGCATCAAATTATAAAAATATTCCCAGTATAACCCGCGTCTTCTCTCAGGGAGAGTATATGAATGGACAGCAATCTGTTGAAAACCTTAAACCAGGTCTTAAATATTCCTATTATGAAGGAGTTTGGGATTCGGTTCCGGATTTTTCAAAACTAACTCCGAAAAAGATGGGTACTACCGATAAACTTGATCTGAGTTTTGCCCTGAAGAAGGATAGTTTTGGTGTTCGATTTGAAGGATATCTTCATATTACAAAGAAAGACCTTTATTATCTCTGGATAGTATCTGATGATGGCAGCAAAACATATTTAAACAACCAGCTTCTTTTTGATAATGACGGTTTGCATTCAGCTGACAATCCAGTTGTAAAACTGGTTCCGCTTAACCCCGGATATTACCCTATAAGAATTGATTTTTTTGAGAGAACCGGGGATCAATCAGTTACACTTGGATCAGTAACAGGCAAGAAAAAACTTCAGCCATTACCAATCCCGAAAGAAATGCTTTTCTAAAAGAATAATTTACCGCTCAACACGCCTTTGTTTTTACCCCTCTTACTCCCCCAAGGGGGATTTAGGGGTGTATTAAGTCAGAGAACAAATTATGGATTTCCGGGTTGATGTTATGAAGGTTACAAAGGGTGAAAACATGGATGATTTCGCAACCAGATTAAAAAATGAAATCCGGAACGGTCTGCCCGGAAAAGAGATACAATGGCAGATGGCTTCTTCGGACCGGATGGTAAAATATTTTCCCCGGGTTCCGGGGAAAAATGCCCGTATTGCAGCAGTACTGATTCTTCTTTATCCTGATAACGAATCAATTCATACTATATTCATGCAACGACCTGATTATGACGGTGTTCACGGTGGTCAAATCAGTTTTCCCGGAGGAAAGAAAGAACCTGAAGATGAAAATGTCATTATGACTGCTCTCCGTGAGGCACATGAAGAGACCGGTATTGATTCTTCAAAAGTAAGAGTTATCGAAACTCTTACCCCATTATTTATTCCGGTAAGTAATATGATAGTTACTCCGGTTATAGGGTGGATAAGGGAGAAACCTGTATTTATTCATCAGCCTGAAGAGGTAGTATTTCTTATAGAAGCTGATCTTAAGAAACTCCTTGATCCGGCAATAGTCAANGTAAAACCATTTGAAATCAGAGGAGAAATGCTCGACATTAAATATTTTGACTATGAAGGAAACACTATCTGGGGAGCAACTGCGATGATTCTTCACGAATTACTGATAATCCTCAGAAGGGGTAGTGTTTTTCTTAAGGAATAGTATTCTTATAATGCTCAAANCTCTCGAGTACCTGACTGACAAAATTTACTGATTCGGTACCCCTGAAATATCCGTTTTTGACTACAACATCATTATAATATTGACGTTCAGATATTTTCAACAACCATAAGGCAACATTACCATTCCATTTATGAGGATTCATCCCGTTTTTTTCTGCAAGTTTCATGGCATCCAGAACGTGTCCTGGTCCGGCATTGTATGATGCAAGAATAAAATTAATCCTTTCCTTTTCATCGGGAATTTTCGGATCAAATATTGTATGTAGCCAGTTAATATAGCGGATACCGGCCTTAAGATTACTTTCCGGTGAAGATGTTATGTCAATTCCAAAGTTCATACCGGTAACCGGCATAACCTGCATTAAACCATATGCTCCTGCATAAGATTCAACTTCGGGGTCGAAACGCGACTCCTGACAAATGAGTGAAGCCAGTAATCTCCAGTCCCATTTAATGCTTATGCTGAATTTTCTGATCAGATCATCAAATTGTGAGACTTTACCTGTATTAAGGGCATAAAAATCACTTTTTACAATTGCGCTGGACCGGGAATTTTTAAAATATTTTGCATATAGCTGAGCATATGACTCTGTTTTTTTATATGTTGTGATCCAGCGATTTAGCTCTGTTAAAAGAGCTGTAGAATTATTCCTCCTTATTCCCCAGGAAATACTCTGCGAAATGCTCACAGGTGTACTTACATCTATATCCGGATAGTATGTTGCATTCACTAAGGCTAAATTCTCATCACATACTGTGTATTCAATTTCGCCACTTGCAACATGTTTGATCAGTTTTTCAGGATCATAAGGAACTTCTATGATATTAATTGAATCTCCAATTTCTTTAGCCGTTAAAGAAAGTTGTTCAGTATGAGTAGATCCTGCCTGCACGTATACTATTTTTTTGGCTAACCCAGACAGGTTTCTGATCAGTTTTTTATTGAGTCCTTCCGAGGTTAATGATCTCCAGTTATGTGGTTTTCGTTGCACCAACACTTGCCTTGTCTCATCAAACGGTTCCGTAAGAAACACATCATTCTTTCTCGTTGAATTAGCCGTAAGTCCGATAGCAAGGAGATCCGCTTCACCCGAATTAAGCATTCTGTACGATTGTTCGGGATGATTTTCAGCGATGATTTCCAGATCAATTCCTATATTATCTGAAAATGACTTGAGGAGATCATATGTAAATCCCATAGGTTCTCCTTTATAAACAAAATAGTTTGTTGAATTTAAGTCGGTTATTGCTACCAACTTTCCTCTTTTCCTGATAGAGTCAAGATCGAAGGAAACCGTACTATTATTTATTTTATTAGAGGAGTGATGGTGATCCGAACAGGAAAAGAAAACTGCTAGAAGGATCGTTAACAGGAAGGTTGACTTTTTTACCAAAATGCAATTTTAGTTAAACATTTACTTTTAAGAATAATTACAAAAGTACAACATTTTTTTTAATCATAAAAAGTCCAGGAAAGACCATAGCGTAACATCCTGATATTCATTGGATAATTGGGCACCATGTCGTAGTTAGGTGGTACGGACCCTCCCATTAATCCATAATTAACATGATCGAACATAATAAAGGCTCTTGTTCTCTTAACTTTAAAATTTAAAAAGACATTTACGTAAGGATAATCACCGGCACTTACCAGATCCTGACGGTAAAACCTGCCAGTTGCCGGCATATAGGAGTACGGATGATAAAGAGTATTATAGGTTACATCAACCCCAAGTTGAAAGTTTAGTTTCCCTCCGGTTTTCTTAAATCTGAAAAGGTGTTCAAAATAACCTGCTGATCGAACAGTTGCCAGTGGAAGGTCAAGTATATTTACATTGCTGCTTTTTTGAATAATTACATCGGTTGTAAGATGAAATTTCCAGGCTCTTAAATCCTTTCTGACTGAAATAGCTGCAACTGAAAGTCCGCTGGAATATTGTGATGGCAATGCTGTAGTATCAAAATCTGTATAGTTCTTTATTATGGCATAATTGAATTTGAATTCTAACTTCCGTGCAGGATAAGAGAAAGAAGATCCAAGATCAATTCTGAACTCCTTGTTAAAATTATTGTGCCATTCAAAATGGTTACTTCCCCATTGTTCGTACCAGAATGATGGTTGCCTGTTCATCATTGACCCGGTTATCAACCACAAAGCCCTTCCCTTTTTCCAGTCGAATGATTTGGATATTATGCCGTCAAGATTGAAATCTCCGGCTCTGTATCCGGTCAAAAACAATTCTCCTGTTACTATCCACCGGAACTTGTCTCCGATATTGTTATATAAACTCCCGACTAAAGCATTGTTGCCCCTGTGCCAAACGGCTATTTCAGAAGATGTTGTATCATTTAAAGGTAAAATATGTGTCGGAACAATCTGACTATAACGGACTAATTCGTTTCGCAAGCCAATTCCCCCTCCCAGTCTGAACTTTCTTGAGGTATCTGTTGCAAAATCAAATCTTATGGTATTTTTGATGCTTCTCGAAAAGAGGGAGTCATTAGTAACTCTTCTGCTTATGTTAATTTTTGCCGTATCGTAAAACAATGACAATGGATAAGCGTCTTTGTAGCTTCGTTTATTGCTTTCAATCACCAAAATATGCGAAAAAGTACCACTTAGTCCAAAAAAGCCTGATCGTTTATGAGGTATAGTATCTGATTTTAACACAGGATTGCTGCTGATAGTAAAACGCTGAATAAGTAACAGGTTGCGGTTCTTAAGAGCGCTAAGTGCTTTATCGGCGCCACCCAGCTTGGTATGAATTTCAAGTGTACTCGACTTGTTAAGCTGCGTTTCATCGAGTATTCCGCCGTTTTCGTAAGAATTGATGTTGTTTATACCTGCCGAGAAGTAAAGTTTATATTTTGCACCTGTATATGATGAAAAAAAGGTAAAGTCCTTATCCTCTGACCTCTGGTAATTGTATTGTCCAAGACTGTATATAATATCGAATATGAATCCGAAGTTAAAAAACCTGTTCACATTTTGTGAATGCCTGACCCTGAATGTTTGTTCTGATGTTTCCCTGGGGCCTGCAAAGGACCAGTTCAATTCAGTGAAAGGGATCTGGGTGTTCATGAATATTGCATTGGAAGGAAGATGCATGAACGGGTAATAGTAGGTATAAAGGAATTTATCAGGGTCCGTTATCCTGTCAAAAAAGCTGATCTGATAAAAAGGCAGGCCATAATTACCAAGACTGGCATTAACCGGTGAGTATTTGTCTGCAATCCTGAACCGGTTAAATAAAGAAAATATTGTATCAACCGGGGTATTAACCTCTTCAGAATAATCGGCAGAAAGATTATATTCCTTTAATATTCTTGGCTTTTTTATTGAGTCGGGCTTAAGTGAAGAAGAACGGGCCCGCAAGGCAGCCGGATTCTGGGCATTTAATCCAGAAGAAAGGGCAAGAAGCAGTATAATCGAAATGTGTCTGATCATCTGATGCAAATATAGAAAATATGAA
>JGI24141J26756_1000324_pt1 | contig 13701 bp, 7 predicted proteins | sample BarGraIncu00421A_FD_26756 | JGI IMG/M metagenome (IMG submission 26756) | reverse complement strand
AAGTGATATCTGGCAGTATCGACAATTACCCCGTCAAGATCAAAAATACATGCGGCTGTTTGCATCAAACTGTTTTCGATTCAAACCAGGAAAAAAACTGAACGATAGCCAGCTGTCCCATTGTCTTTGGCATCTTGTAGAGATCACTTAAAACAACTACCAGTCCACCCGATGTTTTTCCTGCAGAGACAAACAACCCCGATATGATCTGAATCAGTCCAAAGGTTGCGATCCCTACTGACAGTATGTACAATTCTTTCTCAAGAGAAGAGAAGTAAACGACCAGACTTATCACGAGTCCTGCAAATATCCAGTAGAATCCTCTTTTAACAAATATACCTGTACCAAATGAGTCATCAGATTCATTCAGATAATTAACAGGAGTGTTTTCTTCAGCTGAGAATTCTTTTAGTTCAGCGGGGGAGTACTCTTTTGTCTTAACAATGGTCCAGATTACAGCGGAAATAAATGCTGCTCCTCCAATATAAAAGGAGAGCTTCACTGATAACGGTATTTGTCCTGCAGGGGCAGTATTCTGAATATGAAACCAGTTTGTAAGAACATAGGGAAGAACCGATGCAATAACGGCACCCGTACCTATAAAAAAGCTTTGAGTGGCAAAACCCGTTGTGCGTTGTTCTGATGGCAGCATATCACCTACAAAAGCTCTGAAGGGCTCCATTGATATATTGATCGATGCATCCATAATCCATAACATTCCTGCAGCTATCCATAATACAGGTGAGTTTGGCATTATTATCAGGGCGATAGAGGCAAGTAAGGCACCGGTAAGAAAGTACGGACGCCTGCGACCCAACCTGTTCCATGTATTATCACTCATATGTCCTATTATAGGCTGAATGATGAGACCGGTAACAGGAGCCGCTATCCATAATATTGGAATATTTTCAACTTTGGCTCCGAGTGTTTCAAAGATCCTGCTGACATTTGCATTTTGAAGTGCAAATCCAAACTGGATTCCCATAAATCCAAAACTCATATTCCATATCTGCCAGAATGACAATTGTGGTTTAGATCTTTTCATACAGGGGGCCGATTATCAGGTAAAATATAAGTATAAATCATTCCTTTTCAAAAATAGGAAAATGGTTCGATAAATGACACAACTGAGTCATTTATTTTATAGCATATTAGCTGATTTTCAGGCAGAAAGAACGGAAAGACATTGTTTCAAACGATTTCTGAAAAGATGAAAAAAAGTAATACTATCGTTAGTTTCCTGTTATTGAACAAGAGTAAATTTAAGACTGAATCCGAAATTAGTGTTAGAGGTTGGAAAGGTATTTGCAACAAACGGATCATTCATAGTATGATCAGCAAATATCTGCAGGTTAAATCTGTCGCTTAAAACATAATCGGCTGTTGCTCCCACTCTAAATACTCTCTGACCGACAACCGGTTGATTCACATCTTCTACAAGCTTCCGGGCAAGTGTTTTATCATCACGAATTGAAAGATCGAAGCGTATATTCAGATCGCTTTTCAATGCCCTCTGTCCTTGTCCTGTTTTGAGAATTATCTTAACATTATCAAACCGGTATCCGGCTCCGAATATAAGTTCATTAATCCGTGCATCAGCAACCTGGTTACTGGTCAGATTAAGAGTAACTGTACGTGATTTTCTCCATTCAAACCGGGTAGTAAGGCTGTTTTTCCAGTTCATGTCCACATTGATAAGAGGACTGAATTGTTCGCTGATTGTCACAACACTTATTTCATATTGCTGGACAAAGTTATTCTGTAAGTCCCTTATTCCGCTAAAACCGTAACCATCATCCTGGTAACTCAGATTTGTAGTATATGAACCGATCTGGTATATGCTGCGGTATTGATGGGTTAAATTTATAGATCTGAATACTCTCTGAATAAACTCAAATTTTGACAATCCATCAAAATTTATACGCCAGTTTGGCATCATTCTTAATGCCGATGGGAATGCCTCAAGTCCTATTTTGTTTGGATCGGATTTTGTATAAGCGGCCATGAATGCGGGAATCATTACTTCCCGGGATGTTTTCCCGTATCCGCTTTTATATGGCCCTTCAATCGGAGCACCGGTTAATGGATCGGTATCAGGGTCATACCCGGGATCTACCTTCTGTCTTTCGGCAGCTCTCCTTTCAGAAATAATAACAATATCTTTTTTAAAAGCTTCAAATGTAGGAGATACATAATCATTGTTCTTTGAGATCTTTTCGAATGAGGTTCCCCACGAAATAATGGATATTGAGAAGTTCCCGGAAATAATCCGGTTACGTGTACTGTCGGGAAAGTTCCCGTTCTTATCAGCAATATAGTAGGAGTTCTCTGACTCCAGGTATCTTCTGTCAGCATTGATGTCAATTCTCATACCGGGAAAAGGTTCAACAAGAGCTCTTAATGACAGGTCGCGTTTAATATCGTATATCGCAGGAGTATTAAGCAAGGTATCTTTTGACAGCCACCCGTTATTGACCGTTCTGTCAAAGAAGTTTCTATCGCTGTATCCTAAAATAAATGGCCATCCCGGCGCAAGTCTGTCGTTAAAGGTTGACATTCCCAGGAATTTTGTTTCAGGGTCATAACCCGGAAGAAACTGGCCCTGGGCTGTTGTATAAGTTAAACTTACAGACCTTATACCCATTAACGCTCTTATGAGATACTCGCCTGTAATAATAAGCGGGTTCCTGCTTTTCTTTACCTTTCCTTCAATTGATACCTTAGCACCATCGGTCTGTTCAGCCGCTGTGAAATTTACCCGGTTTTCATTTACAATTTCCATTTTGCCTTTAACCTCCTTACCGGTTTTTCCGATAATCTTAACTTTTACATCCCTTGTTTTCAGATTATGAACAATTGCTTTGATGGTGTTTGCCTTGAAATTTACGTTTTCCTTCACATAGGTAACCGTTAATAATTCGGCTTTCATTTTCTGAGCTGCCCCGGGCTGAGTATTATTTTCAATGCTTTTAAGGAATTTCAATTTGGTATAGAGTGAAGAAAGATTTGCCATTGCTGTAAATGTCAGCTCACTATGATTTTTAATTGAATTCCCCAGATGGATCTTCAAACTGTCGGGAAACANAGGGCCGGCAAGCCAGGTNTAATCGGAACTATAGCGTGCATTTGCATTTACCCACGAAAGCANGGGAAGCTTATTTACCGGAAGCGTGTAGGTAACATTCATAAAATGGTTATAGGTAGTTGTCCGGCCGCCCTTTCTCAAATTAACCCATACTGAATCGCGCCATGAATTATAACTGCTGCTATACCTTTGTTTGTCAACTCCACCAGGAGGTTCATCAATTCTTGAAAGATTAGTAGCAGTGAAATCAAATTTAAGCTGACGGGTTATATCAAATTTCATATCATAAATCCTGCTCCATTCAAAATCTTTTTTGAATGAAGGNGTAACCTTCAGGTAGGGATTATTTATATTTCTTGTTATTAATTCATTATAAAATCGACTCAGATCGGTCCTGAATGAGAGGCTCTTTGGAAAGACATAAAAGTTAAAGTCTTTGACCAGCTTGAAAACAGGAGAATTCAGAAATCTCACATTCTTGAAAGGCATAATATTGGCAGGTTGAGCCTGGAAGTCATAATTTAATCCTCCCCTGTAGTTTTTCTCAAGGTTTATTTCAGTATTGGTATTGCTGCTATAGATTTCATTGTAAGTATAGTTCACACTTAAGTTTGCAGGGTCCCAAGCATGGGGTTTTACTCCCCGTTTTGTTATTCCTGCATTACTTATTGTAATAGTCTTTCTTCTTGAAAAATCGTCTGAAATGGCTATTATTGAATCTCTGACTGTTTGATTTTTTGCTGCTTTTAANGCATCCTTTAAGAGAATATCGGGATCAAGAGGATTGTATTGAGGTCTGATCCTGGTCTCTGAATAACCGACATAAACCGGAAGTCTGACGCCAATTTTTTCAGGGAAAAATTTACCAAGCTCCACACTTGATGAAATGTCATATTTCATTATCTCTTCTTTGCTTCTCTCATTTACTTTTTTCTCAATACTTCCCCATCCGGGGGTACTTGCCTGTCCAACCATATCAACAGTACCCAGATCTGCCAGATGAGCCTGCAAATGTGCATTCGCGGCCCATCCTCCATTCTCAATAAAATCGCTGAGACGCAGTTCATCGAACCAAACCTCCCCATATTTCGGGAGTCCGTCATCTGCTGCTTTGTTCCGGGTTTTTATGGGGTTTCTCACCCCTATCATAATGACCCGTATATTACTCATATTAGGATTACCGGAAACTGACACCCGGGCTGTTCCCTTGGTATATACAAAGACATCTGACACGCTTAAAGATGAGCCGGGTAACTGCATTTGCCGGTTGCGTTCCTGCTTGGCATCCTGCAGCACCGACAAGTCTATATCAAAACTATTTTCAGGGGGCCAGACAATTGCCCTGTCTTTATCCGATTTATTATCGTACTTGTTACTTGGGGAGGGTGGGGTTAATTTTAAAGGAAGTTCATATTCGTAAAAATTCCCTTTATAATCCGAACCAATTCTGATAAAGGCTGTCAGATCATCATTCTGTAAAGGATATCCTATCATTGCTTCAGCATGAACCTCCATTCTTAGTTGACGATACTGCCTTATATCGAGATTAACATTTCTGAAAGCAGCCCTGGCATCCCCGTCTTCAAGGTTTTGAACCTTCAGTACCATCGATTGTTCGTTAAGTTGTCGCAGCTGGGGATTTTGGGGATCGGTCACTCTGTCAAATCCTGGAGGTAAAACATAGTTAACAGGTATCTTTCCTGAATTCTCTTCAATACTTACAGAACTGATTTCGAATGTCCCATCCGTAGCCTCAGGTATGGTAATCCTCTCTCCGCCTTCCATAAATGAAATATTGTATTTCCTCCATTCGGCACGCACTAGGTCAAGTTTCGCAAAACGCATTATAACCGGCTCGTTGAATCCCTTGAGAAACATTCTCATGAAACGGATTGATTTGAAATCTTTTATTGGGCCAATAACCTTCTGATAATCAGTAATAGGAACCTTAAACTGGTACCACTTGACTTTCGACTTAACACCGTTGGCAAAAGTAGCTTCATATTCAATCTCATCAACTACGAAATTCTTTCCAACCTTAATATCACCCGGACGTATACTTACTTTATACTGATAGTAACTCTCCGTTTCATTTAATGTATTGTCGCGGTTTATGTCTTCCATATCCGGCAATGTTGATCCCGATGTCGGATATGATTCTTTTGAATTCTCAGAAGTTGGCGAATTCCCTTCTTCGCCGTTATACTTTTTGTACCTGTCGAGAATTCCAAGCTGTTGCGCATCATAATCCGATCCCCTGAAATAATGATAATCATCTCCTGAAGGGTCCAATAGAATATTCTGATAAGCTTCAGGCGTGATAACTGCTGAAACTTTCTGAAGGTAATCAGCGAAAAAAGTCTGTTCGTCCTGATCAATAAGCCCGTCGAGTCCGACATCCTGAAATAGTCTCGATTCGGGAGCATTATCAAAAGCATGAACAACTGCCTGAATGGTTGGTACTCTTCCCCATGCAGTAGTATCAACGTTTTTTACAACAGGTGAATTGGGAAGTCCATTTTCAAAACTTTTTCTTGAATCCCGCAGGATATCTTCTGAAATATTTCCAAGGTTTATATAGAGATCACCTCCCTCCTGATTGGGATTATCAACAAAGGGATCCATAACCCAAAACTTTACATACTGAATATTTGCAGTTTCAAAATCGCTGGTAAGTACTTCTCTCATAATACCACCCCATCTCGATTGAGGATTATTAAGCTTACCGTCGGAATTCAACCCGCCGGAATATGGTCCGGGATTGGCATCGTAGTTATAGGGACCTCTTTCATCAGGATAAAATGCCAGGTTTAAAACAGCTATATTGGTGGGAATTCCGCTTGGACTTTCTTTGAAAGGGAAAATTTCATTTTCGTATATCTCTCTTACAAAATGGCTCGATTGTAAATCGGCATGTTGCTTTATATACTCAGGAGTAGATGATCCGTTTCGTAAAAAGAGAGGGTCAATGACATACCAGGCTAGTTTAGCCCGGTTAAACCCACTGACAAGATTGTTATTAAACCTTGCTTCAGGAAAAAGCTGGTCCTGTCCTTGCGGGACACTGGAAATCGTCCANGCATTAAANGATTTAAGATCAAGCGGAATTTCACTGGCTTCAAAGTCGTCGATATAAGAATTCCCGGCACTTGAAATTGCCTTNGANTGNCCGGGGATCAGATTAGCAAACTCACCGAAAAAGGAGAATGTCGAGGGAGTTTTTGTATTGAGAAGTGGTATCTTGTCAATGAGCTTTGTAAGCAATTGTGATTCTGCTTTATATGAAGTATTTAAACCCCATATTGTGTTTGAGATCGGTTCTTCTCCATAATTTACTTTCTGTGTATAGGGCCTTTCAGTAAGATGAAGTATAGTTCCACCAATATCGAAGTTATCTGATACTCTGTAATCCAGATGTGTACCGACAAGTGTCTTGGTCTGGAATCCAAAAAACTGATTGTTCTCCAATGAAACCTGAATAGGTGTTTGCGATTCAATCAGCGCACTGTTAATTATCCTCACCGTACCCATATTGTAATCTACAGTATAATCGATGTTTTCAGTGAGGGGTACTCCTCCTGCAGTAACCTTAACGGAACCCTGGGGTATACTTGTGGCATTTAGCCTTATTTCAGAACCCGATTCGGATGAGTATCTCCCTGTAAGCTTGAATTTATTTTTCTCAGCCATCTGTCTCGCTACCGTCTGAGTTGAATCATAAAGCTCCTGATAGACATATTTACTTGCCAATGCAGGATCGAGAATCATCTTCTTAAGATGGCTTCCGAAAGGCTCAATAAAGGGGAAAATGATTTTCCCCCTGTCAGCCATAACAGTTACGCCGTCAATAAAATCGAAAAAACCATCAGGCTCTCTGTCCAGCTGGGAATTCAAATTGTCGAGTCCCATAACCTGAAGAAGAATCTTATCAGCCAGACTTCCTTCCGGAATGTAGTTGATAGAATTTCCGGTTTTGTCATCCTGGTAAAGAACATTCAATACAAAATCCTTTTTATCGAGCTTCCCCGATCCTAGCGAATAGATGTTCTTCATCATCAGTTTCCACGTAGGTAATTTCGGACTGAGAGTAGTCCCTTTCAGCAGCTTTAGAACCAGAGTCTGAGGGGCTGTAATTCCGTCAGTCGAAAATTCACCTACTTTAAAAACCTGACCTCCAATTGTATATTCATAAGCAACCGCCAGAACCTCATCTGTATTCAGGGCAGTATTAAGCGAAATATACCCAAGTTGCCTGTTGAAATAATATTCCCTTTCATCAAGTTTTCTGGCGTTCTCAATCTTTTCAAAATCCCGTCCAATCTGAAATCCCGGGTATAACGGGGCAAATGCATTGGTTACCTGATCAACGTTCCGGATCATACCAAAGGACGTAGTAAGTTGCTCATACATTTTATTGGCATTATTGTCGGGGTATATCTGCGTACCGGGAGTTGCCTGAAATGCAGGGACCTTATTAAAAATATGACTTGCTTTTTCTGCAAGATCCATAAAAGCAACTATATTCCTGTTGCTTGCTTCTTCAAAACTGCTGGACTTATTTGTTACCCATACTTCAATCCGCGCAATATTTATTCCTGAACTTACAATAGGTAAATTTTTAAGAGATTCATCATATGTGTCTCTGAAGTATTGAGAAAGAAAGAAATGTCTGTTAGCCTCATAATCATCCGCATACATTTCATAATCTGTCAATTGAGCGCCTCCCTTTGCCTCGATGACTGATGATTGTCCTTTTTGTTGGGATAAGACGGTGGTGACTGTCAGTTTTCCGAATTGCATTTCTGTTTTAAGNCCAAAAAGACTATAGCTTCCCGTGATAAGAGTCCCGGTCANGGGCAAAGTAACATCTCCAGCCTCAACTTTTTTCAGAATTTCATCTTCCTTCCCCGCATACTGAAGCTTGGTNCTGTTCTCAAATTCAAACATTGCATCGGTGTTATAATTCACACCAAGAGTCATTTTATCACCAATTGTACCTGTGACATTCATCTGAATTTTTTCTTTGAAATCGAATGTCGGTATTGTTTGCAGTTTTACCGGAAGGGTTGGATTTTGAGTTTTGGAAATATTTATCCCGAAAATAAGTTCCGCTGAACCCTGTGGTATGATATTAATAGTATTGCTTCCGAATATCTTATCAAATGCAGCCCCACCGATTTGAATCTGCGGTATCAGGCTTGATCTGAAACCGGCTTCATGACCCGAGATACGCGATTGCCAGTAATCGCGCATTGCCCTTGAGTATTCATATTTCCGGAACTCTTCAGGACTCATGTGAACAGGAGTGCGATAATCAAAAGCTCCTATTTTCTCATAGAGGATATACTCATTCTTATCCGGGTTATAAATTACTGAAGATTTTAAATTGGATGGTTTATCAAGGAAAAGAGGAGCTTTCTGTTTGGTCTCCCAGGGATTGCCAGAATCGTCCTTAAGTTTTAGAATTGATTTGAGGGTTGTATCTTGTGTAACAGCTTTTTTTAAAGCAGCCTGACTACTCGCTTCTGTTGACTTCAGGAGAAAAGAAGCGAAGAGTAAAAGATACGAAAATATCAGAATATTTTTATATGATATCCCTGATCCCAATCCGGATTATATTCAGAATTACAAGTTCTTAAGCGCTCTCTTTATCATATCCTCAACTGTCAGATTCTTTTGTTCTCTGACTATCTTATCAAGGACTTTAGAGACAGTGCTTTTGGCAAATCCAAGCATTACTAATGCAGATAACGCTTCTTCACGCTTTGTATTGTCAGCAAAGGCAAATATTTCACCACTTGCTGTATGTTTGCCAAGCTTGTCTTTCAGGTCAATTATGATTCTTTGGGCCGTTTTTAAACCTATGCCTTTTACACTTTTCAGAATTTCTGAATCAGAGCCTAAAATTGCTTTTTCTATCTCACCCGGACTAAGTGAAGAAAGCATCATCCTGGCGGTATTCGCTCCTACACCTGATACTGATATCAATAACCTGAAGATATCCCTTTCCTCATTATCAGCAAATCCGAAAAGCTGATGGCTGTCTTCCCTGATGACTTCATGGACAAGGATCTTATATTCCTTTTTCCCTTCAAGTTTGGAAAAAGTGGTTAATGAAATATTAATTAAATAACCAATACCGCCTGTTTCCATTGTGAGGAACGTGGGAGTGATCAGGGTTATATCTCCTTTAATATAATCTATCATAATTATGCCTCAGGGTTAAAAATATCAGGAGGAAGTTCATCTATCCGGTCAGAATGAATTTCAATATCCTGATGTTTCAGGGGATTCCGTGATATTTCGTTATACATCAGTCTGTTTCTGAAAATGTCGCATGCAAGATAAATGGCCTGACGGAATGAATTCTCTGAGGCTTCACCTTTCCCTGCAATAGCAAAAGCAGTTCCATGAACCGGTGATGTTCTGACAAAAGGAAGTCCTGCTGTGAAGTTAACACCGGAATCAAAGGACAGCGCTTTAAATGGAGTGAGCCCCTGATCGTGATACATTGCAAGGATCCCATCAAATTTTGTGAATGATCCTGCACCAAAAAAACCATCAGCCGGGAAAGGTCCGAAAGTTAATATCCCTTCTTTTTGAGCTTGTTGAATTGCAGGATTGATTATTTCAACCTCTTCTGTTCCGATTAACGAGTTATCGCCGGCATGAGGATTAAGCCCAAGCACTGCAATCCGGGGTTTACGAATTCCGAAGTCAAGGATCAGTGACTGATTCATCAACCTTATCTTACTAATAAGTGTATCCAGTGTTATCAATCCTGAAACTTTGTTAAGCGGAACATGGTCGGTAGCAACACCTATTCTCATACTCTCTCCGATCATAAACATCAGAACTTCCGCAGCACCGGCGACTGATTTCAAATATTCCGTATGTCCTTTAAAATGAAAATTTTCCGATTGAACATTCTGTTTATCAATAGGTGCAGTTATAAGGACATCAATTTTGCCGCTTTTAAGATCTTCCACAGCTTTTTCAAGAGAAATAAGAGCCGCTTCCCCTCCCTGAGGTGTTGACTTACCCAGTTCGACTCTGATATTATCATCAAGACAATTAATCATGTTAGCTTTTTTGGCATGAGCCTCTTCTGCTATCCTGATATTATTAAAACTGAAATTATTAACATTCAATGCTTTACGATGATAAGCGGCGACTTTAGGAGAGCCATATACGATAGGAGTACAAATATCATTTATCATCGGGTCGGAAAGAGCTTTTATTATAACCTCATATCCGATACCATTAATATCTCCTTGTGAGATACCGGCAATTATTGTTTTCTTTTCCATAAATCTTTATTTCTTTTCTGAATAGTTTGTTGCAATTCTTCTCAGGAATGTAGACAGCAGCCTCAGCCCTGATCCAACTCCGCTTTTCAGTCTGTAATAATCATCTTTTTTCAGCATTTCTGTCCCGGCTATATCCATGTGTATCAGAGGAAATTCAGCAAACCGTTCAAGGAATTTTCCTGCTATGATAGCTCCTGCCTCCCTTCCGCCTATATTCCTGAGGTCAGCAATATCAGACTTCAGCAGTTCTCCGTATTCATCCCAGAAAGGTAACTCTGCAATTCTCTCATATACATCGTTCCCACATTCTTCAAGCAGGTTGATATATTTTCTGTCAGCATTTGTCATTACAGCAATAGCCTGGTTTCCAAAGGTCATAGCTGCTGAGCCTGTAAGAGTTGCAATATCGATTATAAGTTCCGGAGAATATTTTGAAGCATAACTTATAGCATCGGCAAGAATAAGTCTGCCTTCAGCATCGGTATTCCCGATTTCAACAGTCATTTTATTGAACATAGTGATGATATCACCCTGGGTATAGGCATTTCCTCCGGGACGATTATCCGTCGAAGGGATCAAACCTATAATATGAAGCGGAATTCCTGTTTTTGCAATAGTGTACAGAACACCGGTTACCGTAGCAGCACCGGCCATGTCACCGTTCATTCCGGCCATAAATTCACCCGTTTTAATATTCAGACCACCGGTATCGTAAACAATCCCCTTTCCAACAAGTAAAATCGGTTTTTTATTAAGGCAATTTGCCGGATGCCATTCCAGAATGCAGAAAACAGGCGGATCGACACTTCCCTTATTTACAGCCAGAAGTCCTCCCATCTTGAGAGCTTCAATCTTCCCCTTAGTTAATACTTCAACTTTAAAACCAGCCGAAGCACCGGTTTTTTTGATCTCCTCCGCCAGGGCAGTTGCATTTAACTGGTTAACCGGTTCTTTTATAAGATTCCGGGTAAAATAGACAGCATCAGTAAGATCAACGAGCCATTTTACATCTGTATCAGCTATTTCTCCATGCAGAAGAAGTTTCGACGGGTAGAAATTTTTCGTATCATCATCTTCTTTTGTCTTATATTTTTCAAAAGAATAAAAACTGAGAAGAAGGCCTTCAGCAAAATCTTCAACTGCGCCTTTATAAGCCTTATCGGAAGTTATTACGAGCTCTGAATGATTATTTCCTTTTATAAGTTTTCTCAAATTATAAGAGGTTCTTCTAAGTTCTTCCCTTACTTTAAAATGACTGATTCCATCTTTTAATCTGATCAGGTATGTGCATCTGTTATAAGAATTTATGAAAACATATTCTTTCCTGGCCTTCAACTGAGTCTGTGCAAAATCAATTTCTGATTTACCAAGTTTTAATCTTTTAGGTACATGATCACTTCCAAGAATACATATAACAGATTGGGTGGATGATATTTGTGATATTTTTTGAATTTCAGGTTTCATATTATTATCCTGTGATTTTTGAAGATGTAAAGTTAACTAAAATATTGATTGTTTCGTTTCCAAAGAGTTACCTTTGAAAGTCGGAAGTCAGAAGCAAAATAAATTTCCTTCTCTGGACTTCGGACCTCGGTCTTCCGACTAATTGGTTACTAATTTGTTAGCACAGATGATTTTAGAAGGATTATATGAGAAAGCTCTCGGACTTGTTCCGCTAAATGTGGATGAAGGCATTGCCCTTTATAACATGGCTCCGATTGAAGAGCTGTTGTTTGTTGCAAACAAACTCAGGTATTTACATAATCCGGACAATAAGGTAGGATGGATGATAGACAGAAATGTGAACATAACAAATATCTGCTTTTCTCAGTGTACCTTTTGCAACTTTTGCAGGAAGAAAGGATCCCCGGATGCGTACATAACATCTGAAAATGATTATATATCGAAGATTGATGAAATGTATTCGCTGGGTGGAGATCAGTTGCTTTTACAGGGAGGGATGAATCCGGACCTTGGTCTTGGTTTTTACAGTGATCTTTTCAGAAATCTCAAGAAATTATACCCTTCATTAAAACTTCATGCTCTCGGGCCTCCGGAAATTATTCACCTGTCAAAAAAAGAAAAGTTATCTTATTCTGATGTACTTTCTCATCTTATCGAAGCAGGGCTGGACAGTTTACCTGGTGCGGGTGCGGAGATACTTTCTGACAGGGTTAGGAAGATTGTTTCCCCTGCTAAAGCTACAACTGAGGAGTGGCTTGACGTAATGCGAGAAGCCCACAGACTGAATTTGCCTACTTCGGCAACAATGATGTATGGTCATATTGAAACAATTGAGGAGCGGATTGAACATCTTATACGTATACGTGATCTGCAGGCTGAAAAAGAGGAAAATCATTTTGGCTTCATAACATTTATTCCCTGGCCCTTTCAGGATGAAGGAACTGTATTGTTAAAGAAACACGGGATCAGAAGCAGCTACAACGGTCCGGACTATATCAGAATGATCTCAATAAGCAGGATCATATTAAATAATATCAGGAATATACAAGCCTCCATTCTGACTGTTGGCAAGGAAACCGGAATGTTGTCACTTCATGCCGGGGCAAATGATCTTGGTTCTATTATGATCGAAGAAAATGTGGTCAGCGCAGCAGGGGCGAGGAACCGTTTTAATGCAGAAGAGATGCAGTCAATAATCAAAGAAGCAGGATTTGTTCCCCGGAGAAGGAATCAGAAGTACGAATTGGTGTAATTTTTATTTAAGTAGGGAATGGTCGCGACCGTTCCCTACTTAAATAAAAAAGACCTGCACTCAAATGCAGGTCTTGTTAGAATATGTTAACATCAGGTTTAGTCTTTATGTGCTCCTTCCCGATCATCATTAGCTGGATCATATTTGGAAGCTTTCTTAAATTCCTTCATCCCCTGACCAATCCCTTTCATAAGCTCAGGAATCTTACGTCCGCCAAAAAGCAGTACCACAACCAGCAATATCAGCAATATCTCTGTCAAGCCTATCTTTCCCATCTGTTTTTGTATTAGAATTTATACAAAGTTAAAAATACTTTATTTATAACCAAACCATGATAAATATAAAATCTATTTCCTGATCAGCCTCAGAACATCGTTACCATTGGCATAAATCAAAAGTGCCAGCAATAAAATCATTCCTGCAATCTGTGCATATTCAAGAAACTTGTCGCTGGGTTTTCTCCCGGTTACCACTTCAAATAATAAAAACATAACATGCCCGCCGTCAAGAGCGGGTATCGGAAGGATGTTCATTACCGCCAGTATTATTGAAAGAAATGCTGTCAGATCCCAAAACCTTTGCCAGTCCCA
>JGI24141J26756_1000300_pt1 | contig 14100 bp, 19 predicted proteins | sample BarGraIncu00421A_FD_26756 | JGI IMG/M metagenome (IMG submission 26756) | reverse complement strand
CCACATACAAGCTGTTTCCCGTTGCTGTAAAATATAAAACTATCATAATGCCTTCTTGACTTCATCCAAACAATGAATTACAATGATAGACCGGTGACGCTTTTGCTTAAGAAAAGGCTATCAAGCTGATCGCAAAGCTGATTTTTCATGGAAATGCAATCTAAGAACTCATATGAAACACTGATGTTGATTCCAATCGACTATGGCTATTGCTTAAAGCGTTACCGATGATATAGCTTAAGTGTTAGTTTTTAGCTGCTTTTGTAACAAAATGTGTTGGAACGATGAATGATTGACATAAAAATAGATGAGAAATACTTATGAGCCCAGCAGGCTTTGCAGGACATTATGAGAGAAATTGAGCAGCTCCCAAAGGATTTCAGTAGTTATCTAACAGACATAAGGTGTTGGGGAGACAATTGGCGGGTCAGTGAATATTTGCACGAATTGAAGAAGCTTCCTGTGCAAAGAGAGATTAAAGGCATCTTTATCTCAAATGATGAAGAAGTTGCGCCTAAAAGCTTGTGGTTCTTTTTAGATAGCTACTTTTTAGAAGTGAAGAACTTCTTAGAAAAAGGGCTTGAAGATATCCAAATGACATCGCTGAAAGGAGAAGCAGAATCAGTCAATATTAAGAAACAGAACTTTAACATCGACACAGAATCTAGAAATCCAAATGAACCGGCACAATCGAAGCTTCAAATATCTGTCAAACTAAGAAATGACCGGATTTTAGCTCTCTCGGCTGTCGATGTTGCAAACTGCAGACATTTGCTTAAAATTTACAGAGAATACTTTAGGCCGCTGTTTCTAATTTAAGCCGTCCGCCTTCAACCGTTAACGACTACTCATCAATTCTTCGAAACGAAAGGACTTCTGCAACAGAAGGAGCTTATGAACATAGCCCTATCGAAAGAGAGAAAAAGAAGAACGTAATTCTATTTTGGCTCTTCTTTTGTTTCCTTGTCTGCCAGATCTGCGCTTTTCTTCAATAGCTCCATTCGAACCCTAGTATTTTCCCAACTTGTTAGATCGGGTTCTTGATGTTCGGTTCGCGCAGTTTCTTCTTCAGCCATATTATCGCTCTCCTTACTATAACCTGAGTATAGAACTGTAAATAAGCATTTCTAATACTCCAAATATCGCCAAGCCGATAATGAGCGTAGCTAACATGCTTTTTAACCACTTAGCTTTACTGAAACCCCTCTCTCTATCAAACGTGATTGCGTTACTGATCCCTCTTGATATCACTTGATTAAGATCCGCTCCTGTTTTGTGTTCATCGATAAGATCTGCAATCTCAGGCCCAATGGCGTAATCGCGTACGAAAAAAAGTCCCTTTATTCCCATAATTATTGCTAGGAAAACGATGACTAAGCTGCACAAAAAAACAAGAAACAATGGCATGTTTTTTGCAGCCAAACCGAAGAGTTCTGGCCTAAATGCTATCTGACTCAGAACTAGAAATGTAAATCCTAGAATGATACCTATTTTCGTATCAAGTGAGTCATCAATCTTGGTGACTACATCGTGCTGTCTCCTGATCTCAGCAGCGACGTATTCAAACTGATCCTTCTTTCCATCTTCTACCTTCTGCTGTTCTTTAACATCGTCGTTTCGCTGTTCAGGCGGCTTTTGCATACGTTTAGCCTCCACCTCACCCCGTCAGATCAGAATTTATTTAGAGCGCTATCTCTCGCCCCTTTTCCGGAATAATCACATTGTCGTGTAGATTCTCAAATACTTCCGGATTTTGAGTGTGAACGGGGATAACTGTTTTTGGTCGCACGGTTTGAATGAAATCCTTGATCTCATCGTAGCCTAAGTGTCCGGAAGCGTGAATTTGCGTATATGGGAACAAATTGAAATGCTGCAGCCAGTTCTCAACTTTTTTCAGATCCAATTCCATCTCAAGATCGAACGGCTCACACACACTGCGAATATAGCAGCTCCCCTGCTCAGGCTTTATGTCAATTAGCTCCTTAAGCTCGAAAAAGTCACAGCGAACGATGTAATCTGCCTGATTTTGCTGAATATCTTGAGCAGTAACTGCGTGGGGATGATCGAGAAAATCGCGTTCCCAATTATCATAGTCTTCTAGCTGAATATTTTGCCAATACTTTATNTACACATCGTACACGTGCTCCGGCAACGGATGCTTGTAAAACCGCCAGTCAACTCCGCTGACTCCGTGCGTCGTAATATATGCACGATTTGACTGATCCCACTGAATAATATCGCCGTGCTTTCGGTGGACTTTCTCAAATCGCCAAGAACGAAATGTGAAGCTATCCGTGTTAGAACTTTTCTTAAAAACGTGTCCATAATTTGATGGCGCTTGTCCACTATTTAATGGAATTTCGTGTCCATTGCTGGAAAGACTAGTAAACCTTTTATCTCTAACAACTAACTTAATCATGTTAATACTTTCAAGTGTTAACGCTCGTTGGCGCAGGCCTAAAGGTAGAACAACAAGACTTGCGCCTTCTACTTTTTATGATTCTAATTCTACACCTCCCCAAGATTGCATATAAACATCAAACACATTTTCAGGCAGTGGGTGCTTGTAATGTCCCCACGCCACACCCGTCATATCATGCGCCAAAACATACTGGCGGTTTGTCGCGTCCCACCCTATAATATCGCCAAATTGTTCGGCGAACTTGCGGAAGTCACTGAGCCATAAATGAGCCTTCTTAGCATCCTTGACGCGTGGAAGAGGTATTTTTTGCCGAAAAAGCCACTTGCCAAACGAATGCCACATAAAGAAGGGTTTAGCGTCGTCCTTTTCGCTGAAATCATGCGTTAAAACCTCATCAACGGCGTTAACAACGGACGGATGCAACGGGACGTAATGCTCAACTCTGCTCTTTTCCTGCTGTGCAAGCACATGCGCCACGGGCTTTTCTTCATTAACCGCAGCCCTAAACTGCCCAACCGTTAGCCGCTGCAGCGTGCTAGGTCTTAACCCTGTGTATGAGGCCATACGAACAAAAGCACGATAATTGCGCGCCTTCGGTGCGCTAATCTCTCCACGTTCAACGCAGGCTTCAATTCGTTTAAATGCCACACTGATGTCCGCCTTTGTAACTATCCGTTCCGTTATAGCCTTTCTAACCCGCACGGTTTTTGGAAGCTCCAAAAAGGTGCTATACGTAAGATAGCGTGCGTCAAACCTTATTTTCGACAGATATTTCAAAAAGGCAATCGCAAAACCAAGAGCTATTTTCTCCGCTCCGACTGATGGATATTTCCCCAGCACGAACGTTCTTAAGGCCGTCATTGAAGTTTGAGATATTTCTCCTGTTGTACAATCCCATAGTGCGCAGGAGGCCCGGTTAATCCAGTCGTGAGATTTGACCGCAAGCCCTTCCTTTCGGTGGGCGACGTAGTTGTCTAATTCATCTTTAGAAAAGGCAAGTATATTGTCCGGGTCGGGTTTTTTTGGCTCTTGCAGTTTCTGCAGCTGCAGCCATTGCTCCAGCGCTTCAACCTTCCTTTTGTCCAGCTCGTGCTGTTCTGCTTTCCACTCATATTCAGCTTGGTCGAGCAAGTAAGCATAGTCCTGCAGGCTCGTGGAAAAGAGTAATCGTTTTTCCGCCTCTGTTAGTTCATCGATGTTGTGCAACTTTTCGATAATGTTGTGCAACTTTTTGATTTTAGACTGGCTGTTACCCTCCTTGTTCGGAGCTGTTTGAACGAGGAAAGAGCTATGAGCGACGCTGCTAATACAGTTGGAGGGGTGGGNGGAGGCCATGATATTGCCGCTGGAGCAACGATTCCTGAAGGAACTGAAATAGAGTTCCTCAAACAACTGGACCAATTGGTTGGACTGCAGCTTTCGTAACGAATCTACGGCGACAACAAATCGTAGTCCATATCGCGCACATCGGCTAAGCCTGAAATCGCACTTGTCTGTATCTCTATGCCACTCTCCTTTACTGCTGCCATAGAGTTTATTCCACCAATTATCGCAACTCCGATGTGGCCCCGACTAACTGGCATTTCCAGAAGATCTGAGTTAGGTTCGCCAACCTCCAATATCCCTTTAAACCCAATATCCATCAAATCTGAAAGTAAATTTTCAAGCTGAGTCCCCGCTGCCATGGGCACTTCACGGACACTTGCCAAGACCTTGCCAGATCCCGTATTGATCATATCTAACACAGATGTGAGTTCCTGAGACATAAACACGTCAAGCGGGTCCAGCGTAGTCGAATCGTACCGTAGAATGTCTGTAAATCTCACTGGCGTTTTTTCGGTTACCTGAACAATGCCCCCACATAGCGGTTTTACTGGAATACCTGCCTTAAGGAGCACGCCGTCGATCGTGATGCTACAAATGGTGAGTATGCCGATGAAACCTTTTTGAATTGAGACGCCTTGGAAACTTTCACCACCTTCGATAATGCGCACATATGGCCCAACATTGAGTCCAGCTGCATACACGCGCTTAAATATTTCCAAAGCTCGTTCTAAATCATGTTCAGCAACGACTGCCGTGTTGAAAGCTATGGTGCCGGCACCCGACCGTGGATTGAAAGTTGTGCCATATATAACCTCACCAATTTTTGACGACATGAACTTGAGAGTCATTCAATGCACCTCTTGGACTAACGGGTTAAGGTCGCTCAAAAAGGCCCTCGACTGCATATTTTCCATCATTACGGGCTATGGGCGTATACCTTTTAATTTCTTCAATCGAGAAACCAACTTGCTTTGTTATGTAGCGATGCCAAACATCCGGCCAAGTTACGAAATAAGCGGCCTTTGATTTGCCAGACCCCATTCTCAGTTCGACGGCGAGATACCCAGTTCTGCCAGATCTCTGTATGAAATCCTGCATTTTGGTTGCCTGATGCTCACCTCGCCTGTTGACTGAAAAGTGCTGCGAGAAATATAAAGCAGCAGCGCCTTTGGCAGCTGAGATGCTTTTACATTCAATGCCGAGATACAGTCGGCGATCTGACGAATCTACCAAGACATCAAGCATCTGTTCCGAAAACTGATGTTGTTTCATCCTGTATGCGATCGCATCGAGGGCATTTTCGCTGAAATAATCGTTAAATGATCTAACGAGCTCTCTTTCAAAATTGCTCATTAGCCGGATTTTCATCCTACTACTATAAAGGATGTCCGCTGGATAACTAACGAGCAAACGTAGAGCAAAATGGTGCTTGTCTTCAACTCTGAGCGTCCCTTACGCTATGAAGAATTTAGTTTGGTGACGTTTTAAAAAGCCTTCTGCTTCAAGTTTTTGAAGATTGCTCGAAATTAATTGAGGATCTACGTTAAGCCGTCGTATTAAATCAGCTTCAGTGATACCAGAATGAGCAATTATCAAAGAGATTATCTTGCCCCGCAATTGCCTATTGGAGCCTTCAAAAGGCACCTGTTTCTTATATTGGGCGCTATTTCGGCTTGGATTTTTGTGCTGCTTCTTCAACATCGCACCATAATCCATGAGCGCGTAATACCATTTACGGGGGTTTGACCGATCAAGCGTGCACTCGACTAACGGATAGAGTTTATCGTCTTCTACGCCTTTTTCATCGGCGTAAAAGGCGTGGATGAACACTGTTCTTATATTTGTCTCGATAAAAACTGACGGTATGTCGAACGCAAAAGTTCGTATCGCACATGCAGTCGCGTGTCCTACGCCCGGCAAACCTACAAGGGCCGAGTAGTCGGAAGGCAGCTTTCCTACAAATTGTGTTTCAACGGTTTGAGCTATTCGTTTGAGCGCGATTGCTCGCTTATTGTATCCTAAACCGTGCCAAACCTCGAGCACATTTTTTAGCGGAGCGTGCGAAAGCGCTGAAAAACTCGGAAAGTTGTTTAAAAACAACTGATACTTGACAAGTACCCGCTCTACTTGGGTTTGCTGCAACATAAGCTCGGAGACGAGAATTTTGTACGGATCGCGAGTCTTTCTCCATGGAAGAACTCGACCTTCGCTTCGGTAATGTTTATAAATCCGTTCTTGAAAACTTGTGATCTGTTCAGAACTTAAATCGCAAATTGTTCGCCGACTTTTTCCGTTATGTTTGATAATATCAGCTCCAGCTGCTGACATAGAAGCGAGGACCGTTACTTTCGTCGTTCTGTCTATAGGCTTCTTAAGCGAATTCGCAAGGTTGCGATGTTTAATGGTTTAAGGATAAACCCCGCCATCTTATAGTCTGAGACACTTGTTCTGTAGCGCTCTCGGTACAAACCCGACAGGGCTGTTTCACTCAAGAAAAAGAGACAGTTAACGCTTCTAATAAACGTTATTGTAGTTTATTATCTGATTGACATATCAACGCAGTCAAGCTAAGACAAGTGCGCTTATTTTGGACAAAAATGGAAGGCATCACACGGAGTGTTGGTCCATGTAACCGCAACTGCTTCAATCAACTTTTGCCTGAACTAAAAAAATCGAGACATTAATGCTCTCAAGACGCTGGTTCAGTCGAATTTCAAGACGAATTCACATTTTTTGCTCGTCTTTTGCTATTCTTTATTGCAACAAAAAACTGCGACTGACAAGACAGTAGTCCACAAGCCGTCGGCGCCAACAACCGCAGTTGTAGCAACGTTAAACGTTTCCTTCGGCTTAGAGTCGGTCCCTGTCTCGTACATACTCGACGCCAATCTCTCAGCGTAGGCGCCTGAGCTCTCTGTCGGCTCGCCAAATGCGTGGTGCTCCGAAATATAGCCAGACTCATTAGGATTCGTAGGAATTGCGCAACCTAATGACGCTGAGATTCTCCGATTCGGTTCATTAGACGCCAGTCTAGACATCACGCAGAATACTATCTCTCCAGGAAGCAGTTGATTGAGTCCAGTATCCTTCGCGATAATTTCACAATTTGGCGGCAATATTGAAGTTACAGTGACAAGATTAAATTTCTCTATACCTGCATCTCTCAAAGCTTTTTCAAAACTCTCTAGGTGTTCCCGGTGGGTTCCAACACCGGTCACAAAAAAGACCTTTTTTGGCAATAACCTCATCTTGACTATCACGCCCCCTTAAATCGTGTATACAGCAAAACATATCACACTGTAAGTGTTTTTAACCTTTATGCAAAGAATGGTGCTCGAAGTAGTGACTTTGATTGTTTCTGTTGCCTTTTTCATAGCATTACTGCTCTCCGTTCATTTATCTAACGCTGGATCGCTCGGATATATATTTGGGATCCTTTTATTTGTGATAATTGTCAGTATCGCCGGGATCAGAATTGCCGCCTATGAATAACAAAGCAACCTGCTATAGAACGAGTTGAGACGATTACTGCCGATCTGTCCTAGATAGTAGGGCCTAGTATGAAAACAAGAATAGAACGCATCCAAATAGACACCTTAGGCGGCGTCCAAATAATAGACATTACAAACCATGTCCAAGAACTTCTTACAAAGAGCGACTTAAAAGATGGCTTGGTTACGGTTTTTGTTCCCGGTTCAACTGCAACTGTAACAACGATAGAATACGAGCCAGGCCTCATCGCAGATATGGAAAAGGCGCTTGATCGCATAGCACCAAAAAACGGCCACTATGAGCACGACCAACGATGGCATGACGGTAACGGACATTCGCATATTAGAGCAGCGTTTTTGAAACCAAGCGTCGCAATTCCATTCTCAAACAAAACATTAATGCTTGGTACATGGCAACAGCTAGTGTTCATTGAGCTCGACGTCAGGCCTCGCAACAGGACTATAGTTGTCCATCTTATGGGCGATTGAGCACGCTTAAATCGAATATTAACTGAGCGGCACGTTCGATAGCTTCTGCCACGATGAACGCTTCTTCGAGGTTGGTCCCGACAGCAATCAACCCATGATTCTGTAGAAGAACCCCTTTACAACCCAAGATCCCGCGTGATACTGCTTCACCTAAGTCGGAAGTACCTGGTTCTTCGTAAGGAATCAACGGCACACGACCTAAGAGGTGTTTTCCCTCAACATCTGGTGACTCTAGGTCATTGCCCAAGCAGGATAATGCCGTCGCAAAGCGCGAATGAGCGTGCACAATTGCAGAAGATTCCGTTGCTTTGTAAATAGCTAAATGTGTCGGCAACTCGCTTGAAGGATGTTTTCCTTCAAGATGTTCCCCCATCATTGTCACCACAGACACATCATCTGGTCGAATTCGATAGCGAGGAACCTTTGTTGGAGATATGTACACGACATGTTCAGCCCGTACGCTTATGTTGCCGCTTAATGATGATGTAAGACCGCGCTCATATGATAGAGCCATATATTCCGTGATTTCCTTTTTCAATAATAGCGCCCGCGTTTCTATCGTTGCCAATAAAGAGCCTCCGGTTTAGCTTTCGCGCTTTCAGACTCGCTTCAGAAGTCTGATGACTACACTAAATGAACGATCCTAAGCAGTTCGACGGTGATAATGATTAACGTTCCAAGTCCAACCATCTTGGCAACCGACATTATATAGTTCTGTTTCGAAATGTATCCTGAATACACCCCCAAGGCAACTAAGGTGATCAAGCTTAAAAAGCCGGAAACGAACGCCGAACCTACCCCCAATATCCACGGCGCTAACGGGACAAGGCTTGCCAGAAAGCTGGCGCCGCCGTGAGTTAAGGCATCCTTTACGATTCTTTTTTTACTTTGAGATTCGACGTACGTGTTATTTAGCTTCCTCAGAAGGGATTTCTCGGTCTTAACGAGCTTTCCATGCTCAATCGTACTCTCTGCCAAATACGACCCCAAGCCGTTGGTTAACGCCAGCGCAATCGCGCCTCCAAACCCGGCACTAACGACAATTGAGTTAGAAGCGCTTACTACTGAAACGCCTAAAATTATTCCAAGCGTGGCAAGAAGCCCGTCAATAGATCCGAGGATTACATAACGCCCTTCCTCAATATTAAAGCTCATGGACGTAATATTATTGAAAAAACTTCTGTGCTGAGGTTAAAAACTAAATTTCCGGCTGGAATTCATCCGCGATCGTGAAGCGTTTCTTCCTCTTCGACGATTTTTTTCCCAGCGATAATCTCGTCGACGCTATGAACTACCCCACCCAGATTCTCAATAGTCTGTTGTACCAAGTCGTAATTAACGTTGGGACCCTCAACAGTTATTTTTACGTTTTCAGTTTGCTGATCGACTTCATAGAGGCTCAAATTTACGCCATCGACGTCTTGCAGATCCCCTATCGCGCTAGCCACCTCGACGTTTGTAGGCTCATGAGGTTTCAGTACGTCGAGCACTAATCGCTTAATTTGAGACATTTCTCAACCGATCACCGTTGTAAATAAACAGACTTATTCTTTATAATGCTATTTATGATTCAGAATTAGCGCATTTAACGAATCGCGCCACTTTAAGAGATTATAGCCTCGACATTGTAGCAGAATAATCCGATCTTCTTGCATAAATGTGACGTTGAGTGTACTGTTCACTATCGATACTGCTTTAATATCGCTGTTTTGTATGAGATATGCACCGGACGAAAAATAGGGCTTTATATAAAAGCACTTCTGATACAGCCTCATTGCCGCTGGTCTCTTAAAAGTGGTCAGCAAGCGGTTTGATTCCACATCTTTCAGATTAAGCAGCATTGCAGTCATTGTCGCCAAGACAGGATGACGCTTTGCGACCTTCTTTACGTTTTTCTTGCTAAAAACCGAGCCGATATAACGCTTGCGTACAATAGCTCGAGCTTGCGAGAGAAGCGATACTGCCGTGAAGCTAACCAAGAGCACAGTAAATAGCACTGTTATGATGAAGACGTAGAGCAGCCCCGGAAATAATTGCACCATGTGGGTTATTTACCCTCCAAACAAGTTTGTTCGAATAGTTGTCACAATAATGCGAACATACTTCGTCCTGCAGATTTGTGATGTAGCTAAAGCTAGGTCTTTGCAAAGCTGTCCCGCCAACTATCAAGATTCGACAGTCTTCATTTCTCCAGCTTGCGTCTCTCGCGGTTAACCTTTTCTATTTACTGACACATCACCCGTATATGCTCGAATTGCGGCGCAACATGGCGCATCTATTGCTTGGCTCGTTTTTTGCTTTTTTAGTAGTGACCCTACCGCACGAACTAGTCATCGCCTGTAACGGGTTGCTCATCAGCGCGCTATTAATTTCTTCTTTTCTGTATCAGAAACACAAAATTGCTTTATTAACATGGCTATTTACGCGCTTTGATCGCCCCGGAAAATTTACCGCGAAGGGTGCCATCATTTTTTTTGTAGGAACCCTAATTGCTGTATTACTGTTCCCCCCTTTGATTGCCGCATTAAGTATCCTTGTGCTTGCTATCAGTGATAGTCTCGCAACGATTGCTGGCCATTATGNAGGAAAACATATAGTTTTCGGAAAGAAGACAATTGAGGGCACTTTAGTCTTCTTTGCTTGCACTTTAGTTATACTCGTTTTTTTTAGTGTTGCACCAATAAAAGCGCTACTAATTGCTCTGATTGTGTCTGCTACAGAACTTGTTACGCCAACATACCTCGATGATAACCTCACCATCCCATTCGCAACCGGTCTGCTTCTCAGTCTGCCGATCTTCGTCTGAAAAGCATCATTNAGAAAGAAATTCAGATGTATACACGCCAGTCTGCTTCTAAAGCCAAGCTACCAATGAAACTACAACGTCAGCGTCATAATGAAAACTGGTTTATCGCTTAAGAAAACGTTTCTGGCTCACCAGAGGAGGGCTTCTCAAACTGTTCNGGGAACATCTTTTTCAGCGCTGCCAAAACGCGAAACATCTTGACATCTATGGCGTCCTCTGGATTATCAAGAAAAAGCCCTAGCGAGACTGCGTAAGCAATATCGTCAATTAAATTCACCGCGATATTTAAACGACCCTTGTTAGAGAGCTCAGACAGTATTAGTGAGATGTCGAACGCGCGATCCATNATATAGTCAGCACCGACTCTGTTGACTCTTTTAGCGACGTCGTCCATTTGTGAGCCCAAAATAGCTTTTGGATCCTCTACCGCCGGAATATCCAAATTCTTGTATACGAGATCGCTTTGGTTCCGGACTAGAAGATAAAGGTGCTCACAATACGTGCCCGAGCCTGAGCGATTTGAACAGTCTTCGCCACAAAGAACCTCGCAATGGGGAAGCATGCCTCGTGCCCGATATGCATCCATTTGATGTTTGGCACACATAAACATAGCAATCGTAATTTATGTAATAACTAATATAAATTTGAAATCCTGATGATTTGACAGTCGCGAAGCACTGTGTTATCTGCTCTGGCGTCATCATAAAGCGGTAAGATCCTTAGAAAGCTTCACGCATCTACAAGCTACTACCCGCAGCTCGTGGCTGACGGCGATCCCGCTTAGATTGATTCGCCTTCAAATAGAAGTCCGCGCAGTATTTTCGGTGTTGCAAGAAAGCGTTAAATAGGTGTTTTGCGTGTAGCGAACTGAAAAAAAGGTTTCTTGTGGCAGAAGTTCAAGTGGCTTTCTCCTTCTAACGTTTCTAAAAAAACATTTTGCCCGAAGAGCGATATCGCATGAAAAACGAAGCAGAATGGGCAATCAAAATTGAAGGACTCGCCAAGGAATACGGCAACATTAAAGCTGTCGATCATATATCTTTTAAAATACCGTTTGGAGTAATATTTGCTTTTCTGGGGCCCAATGGAGCTGGGAAGACCACAACCGTCGAGATATTGGAATGCCTCCGAAAACCGTCGGCCGGAACCGCTTACGTCTTGGGACTGGATATTACAAAAGACCAGAATGAGATTAGAAAGAGAATCGGCGTCCTGCCACAGGAATTTAATACGTTTGACCGCCTGACCGTTCGTGAAAACTTGAAGTACTATGCAACGATGTACGACAATCCTCGGGACATAGACGAGTTGATCTCATCGGTGGATTTAGTGGACAAGGTAAACACGATGTACAAGAACCTTTCAGGCGGCTTGAAACAACGACTAGGCGTAGCAATCGCCCTTGTGAACGACCCTCAAGTCGTTTTTTTGGACGAACCAACCGAAGGGCTTGACCCCAAAGCGCGGAGAGATGTGTGGGAGGTAATAAAAAAATTGCGCGACGAGGGAAAAACGGTGTTCTTAACCACCCACTATATGGAGGAGGCAGAGACCCTTGCAGATGTCGTAGCGATCATTCTCGACGGCAAGATCAGGGCCATGGACACGACCACAAACCTGATCAAGAACCACGGCTACTTGGCAAAGCTCGTAATACACGGTGGCAACACGGGCGCATTTGAAGCTTTGAGCGTTCAGTGGGCAGGGACAGAACTGAACAACAGTGACGTCATCGTGCCGCTGCGTGACAAAAGAGATCTAGCCAAAATCGTTGAGCTACTCGATCAGAGGCAAATCGCCTTTGATGAGCTCGAGATGAAAAAGCCTTCTCTTGAAGACGTTTTCCTCGATCTCACCGCGACAGATCGGGAGGGGGTTTCTTGAAACTATCCCGAATTTACATCGATTTCATCAGCAGCTTGAAAATCTTTTTTAGAGGACGTAGCTCGTTTTTCTGGGTGCTCGCCTTCCCTATAATCCTTATGCTCATCTTTGGAGCGATATTTAGCGGAGGCAATGTCCAATATGAGCTTGCAGTTCAAAACAAAGACGGTTCTGATATTTCTGCCTCTTTTATTAACGCGGTAAACTCAACAAACGCATTCAAAGTCCACATGGTCAATGCAAGCGAGAACGCTGACACGTACATAAAATCAAATAGGATAAGCGGTATGCTCATCGTTCCTGAAGGGTTTGGGAATGACGTCCAGCGCAACTTAGCCCTTGGAGCTTCACGACCTTCCACAGGTGTGCAGGNCAATCCCACGACGACAAGTACAACGAATGCTATCGCGCTCAACGCCACTAGCCTTAACTCACAGGCCTCTCAAGCCCAGAGCAACAATACTAACGTTACGCCAGCCGCGGTGATATTGAAAGTCGACCAATCATCAACAAGCGCCCCAGTGATAAGTGGAGTCCTGAGCAGCATAGCGAATGGTTTTAATTCGCAACTTACTGGATCTACGCAAATCGTCGGCGTTGAGAACCAACAGGTTCTTTCATCGCAGTTCAAATATATCGATTTCTTTGTTCCGGGGATCATAGGTTTGACGGTCCTCACGACCGGTGTGCTTGGCACCGTTGGAACGAACACTCAGTATCGCAACAACGGGATCCTGAGGAAACTCGCGACGACACCTCTCGGAAAGTCTGAGTGGATCATATCTAAGATGTTGTATCAAACTGTCGTTATACTCATTTCAGCATCCTTAATTATCATCGTAGCAAAGCTCGTGTATAATGTGACAGCAGTGCCCAATGTAGTTACCCTACTGCTCCTTTTTGTTGGCACTATATGCTTTACTGGAATTGGAATGATCATCGCGCGTTTTGTAAAAGACGAGGACGCGGCAAATGCGGCCGCAAGCGCGGTGACTTTTCCAATGCTGTTCCTTGCCGGCACGTTCATCCCTCTCGAGACGATGCCCGATTATCTCCAGACAGTTGCCAAGTTTCTTCCGCTTACTTATTTGAACTACGGTCTCAGAGATGCAATGATCCTTGGAGACACAGCAAGTGCATTGTATAACATGATGATAGTACTAATAGCAGGTGTCATCTTCTTTGTAATCGGCTCTATTATAACCGATTGGCGCGAGGGTGGTTAACCACCACTCTTAAAAAAACCCTACAGAAGTTAACGGGCAGAATTGGCTACGAGAACATCATCCTTGAGTCCTATTTTTATGCGCAGAAGTGTTGAGCAAGCCGGAGTACAAATTGCTGCGACACAAACTGAACAACTAACTATGTGGTTGTTACTTACCAAGACCAGGATCGGGCATTCTCAGCTCGATGGCTAAAGCAGACGGATTCGTTATCATTCCTGAAAACGTCGAAGGGTACGATGAGGACCAGCAGGTAGAAGTTGTTCTGTTTGACTGACCATCGGGTGCTTATGGATGCACGAAAAGAGTTTAGAGAGCTTAAAGCTTTATGGTCAGACGTGAGAGTGAAACTATGAACATCGTTATAGGCTACGAAAGTTATCACGGCAATACGCGGACTATGGCGTATGCAATAGAGCGCGGGGCGCGAGAGGCCGGAGCAGAGACGGTTATTAG
>JGI24141J26756_1000294_pt1 | contig 14206 bp, 15 predicted proteins | sample BarGraIncu00421A_FD_26756 | JGI IMG/M metagenome (IMG submission 26756) | reverse complement strand
GCCGTCACGGTGATCGTCCCCGAGTCGGTGCCGCCACGGATGACCCCGAGTGCTCGGCAGTAGTACGTGGTGGCAACGTCGACGAGATGGGACTCCTCGGTGCCCGGCGCGGCACTGCCGAAACCCGCAAGAGATCGTCTAGTCCTGGACATCGTTGAGGATGAAGCTCGCCGTCGTACGAGATACGCGCGCCAGACGGGCGACGTCGGCACTCGTCGCCGGTGGCCCCAACCCTGGCCCACGCTCTCTCGACACTCCGGCAGGACACGGCTCGCCGCCTCGACCTTTGGTCTTCAGGTCTGGCGCGGTGCTGACTCCTTGAGGTGCGCGAGGCGGCGTTCCTTACCTTCGATGAAGGTCTCCACCTCGAAGCCGAACTGGGTGTCGATGTCGGGGGCGTCGTTGTAGCCGGCCTCGATGAGCATGCGGAAGGCAGCGAACTCCTGGGGAGCGGCCGCTGCCGAGCTTGCCTGACCTCGGGCCCTTGTGGGTGCTCACCGATCTGTTTCCCCAGAACCATGTCGCGACCGACGCCCATGGCGAACCGTGTGGGGACACCCGTCCGCGGGCCGCGGTGTCTAGGTCGAATCCTGCCGTGAGCATCCGCTGGAGGACGAGTTCGACCGACCCGAAAGTGGCTATGTTGCCGCCTTCTATGCGGTAGTAGTTCGTGACGTCACCCGTTGCGACCATGCCATCGCGGGTCGCAGCAGCCCACGCGCGGGTCGAGCTTCGCCAGTCGTCCGGCGCTGCAGCGTCGGCTTCCTCCAGATGCCCGGCGAACGACTCCTCGAAGGCTGTTCGAAGACGTCAGTGGCTACGAGGCGGCGCAATCCGTCGCGATCGCTCACGTGGTAGTTGATCGCCTTGCGATCGACGCCGAGCTCATCGGCGATCGCCTGCATCGTCATCCTCTGTGGGTCCAGGGTCCTGGTTCGTAATGGACTATCCGACCAGGGTCGCGGTGTTAGGTGCCCAGTCCTCGGGTATCGGGAGGGTCTCGGGGGCGGAGCTGACCACGTCCACGTGACAGCCCGTATTCACGGCCTCCTGGATGCTGGCCATGGTGTCGAGCACGTGGTAGGCCAGCTGGCCCGATGCCCGGTGCGGCAAGCCACCGCGGATTGAGCGGGCCATATCCAGCACGCCGATGCCGCGGCCGTTGGTTGCCCCGGTGGTCGGGATCTCGATCCAATCGTCGTCGTCTGTACGGCAGATCCTGAGCTTGCCGTCGAAGTAGTCCGGATCCGGAACCGACAGGACAGCTTCACTGCCGGTGATCTCGACAAAGCCAGTGCGAACCCGCGGGGAGTCGAAGCTGAGGATGCTGGTCGACGACACCCCGCTGTCGAATTGCGCAAGGACACTGACGTGCGTAGGCACCTCGACGTCGAAGGCCTCGCCAGCCTTCGGGCCGGAGCGGATCACGCGAGTTGCCCGCGACTGGGAACCGACCCCGGCGACGCGTCGGAAGCTCCCAAGACATTGGGCCAGGGCGGTGAGGTAGTAGGGGCCGATGTCGAACAGCGGGCCAGCCCCGTGCCTGAAGAGAAACGCTGGGTTCGGGTGCCACAGGTCGGGGCCATGCGTCTGGAACAGGGTGAGCGCCGTCAGCGGGACTCCGATATCGCCTCGCATGATAGCTCTGCGCGCGGTTTGCAGTCCGGCGCCGAGGAAGGTGTCCGGAGCGCAGCCCACCCGCAGCCCGGCCTCGTCCGCCTGCTTCAGGAGAGTCTGGGCGCTAACCCGGTCGAGCGCGATCGGCTTTTCGCTGAAGACGTGCTTTCCTGCTCGAATCGCGGCCAGGTCGATCTCGACGTGCGCGGTCGGGATGGTCAGGTTGACGATGATCTCCACGTCCGGATGCTCCAGCGCGAGCTCCGGCGGTCCGGATGTTGCTATCCCGTACTCGTCGGCCCGCGCCTTGGCGACCTCTGGGTGCAGGTCGGCCACCATGCACACCCGGATGTCCGGGAATTGGGTCAGGTTGTCGAGGTACTGCTTGCTGATGACGCCAGCGCCGATGATCGCGACGCCGACTGGTCCGGTGTTCAACTGATGCCTCCGTGAGGTCGCGCACTGGATAGACGTGATGTTGGAAGATTGCTTCAGGCACTGCCTGGTCAGGCAAGGGCCCCGTCATCCCTACCGGGCGATGCGCTCCTTGATCTCCAGCAGCAGGCCGAGTGTGTCGGCGGTGTCGTAGTAGGTGTACCGCTCGTACCCCTTGTCCTCCATGAACGTCATGGGGAACCCGAGCTCTCCCATCAGCTTGATGTCATGGTCGAGTCCGTCCGGAATGTGTACGGACATGAAGCACACGCTCGTGCCGTGCTTTGCCAAGTGGTCGCTCCACGGGTTGGGGTCGCCCGGAAGCGGTTGCACGATCTCGAACCAGAAGTTGTCGGTGTAGAAATTCATCACCCTCATTGGGGTGTTCGGGTTCTGCTGGCCCTTGTACTCCTTGGACCGGGTGACGGTGTACGGCACATGCACGTCAGGGTCCGCGGACGCCGGCCACTGGCTCTCCGGAACAGGCCCTTCGCTGAAGATGGCACGGAATGCCGCCGTGGTCTTTTCGACATCCTCGGTGACGATGCCGATCTTGATGATCCTCGAGCTGCCGATATGGTCCGGCATGGTGACTTCCTTTCAGAAAGGGCCGAAAAGGCCCGGATTACCTGGTCGAATTGTCGAGCCCGGCGTCGGTTCCAGCGTTCGCCTCGATCTCGGCCCACACCTGGTCGGGAATCGGCCAGGAGGCCCACTCCAGNGTNTGTTGAATCCTTATCGGTTTGGTCACGCCGACCACAGTCGAGGTAATGCGCTCATCGCGGAGTGAGAACTGGAGCGCGGCCGCCCCGAGAGGTATGCCCGAGTCGACGCAGAGCCTGGTCAGGGCCTCGGCACGCCGCCTGGTCTCGCCGTTCATCGGCTGGTAGGCGTACGTGTCGTAGGTTCCGACTCCCTTGGCGAGCACGCCCCCGCCGAACGGCGCCGCTTGGAGCACGCCGATCCCCAGCTCTGTCGCCCGCCGCAGCAGGGGCTCAGCCGAACGGTCCAGCAATGTGAAGCGGTTGTGCGTGAGAACAGCCTCGAAGACGCCAGTCTCCAGGTACTGCAGAAGCATGCCCACCGGCCCGCCCGCGACAGCCAGGTGGCCCGCGATCCCCTCTTCCCGAATCCTGACGAGCTCACGAACCACACCGTGAGGGCCCATCGCCTCCTCGAAGCTGATCCGCTCCGGATCATGAAGGTGCAGAAGCTGCACCGTGTCGACGCCAAGGCGTTCCAGCGACCCTTCCACAGACCGGCGCACAGCGTCCCCGTCAAAGCGGCCGTCTACGGGATCCACCTTCGTCTCGAGCACCCAGCCGGTCGGCAGGCCTCCCACGCGAGCAAGGGCCTTCCCGATACGCCTCTCCGACTCGCCGTCGGAGTAGCCGGCCGAGGTGTCATAGAAGTTCAACGGCGACTCGAAGGCAGCGAGCACCGTGTCGATGGCCTGGCCCTCGGGGGTTTCATAGCCGAAGAGCTGAGGCAGCGACCCCAGGCCCCCCGAACCGAGGCAGACCCCGGACACCCGCAATCCGGTACTGCCCAGTTCGCGGCGCTCAGCTGGGTCGAAGGAATACACGCAGATCCCCTAGTCGATCGGGTAGTCGCAGTAGGCGAAGTGCTCGGAGTCCGGTGCCCAGGAGTTGACATTCAGGGAACCTTGGCCGCCAAATGCATCGATGCGCCAGGACTCCTGGTGAGCCAGCGGGTCAGCCAGGACGATCTGGGTGGGCCGGTTCGCCGGATGACCCAGCGTGCCCGGAGGGAACGAGATGTAGGTCATGTGCTGGCCGTCGGGAGACAGGTGCGGGAACCAGTTGACCCGCTGGTCGCTCGTCAGCTGCTCGATAGAGCCCCCGTCGGGCGCCATCCGGAAGAGCTGGGCGTGGCCCGGAGTGGAGGAGTTGCGCTCGGCATTGAAGTACACCCATCGGCCGTCCGGCGAGAACTCCGATCCGTCGTGTGGCTTCGTCGAGTCGGTTAGTGCCGTGGTGAGCCCGGTGGTGCGGTTGAGCGAGTAGATGTTGTATACGGCACCATCGGCGCGGGCAGATCCGCCGATGTGCAACAGAACTTCTCCGTCGGGTGACACGCCATGGAGGTAGTGGGCCATGAGGCCGTCGTCGTCGCGGGTCACCCGGACAGCCTCGCCACCAACGAGCGGCATGCGGTAGATGTGACCCTCCTCGCTCGTGGCAAAGATGTGCTCGCCGTCAGGATCGAGAACGTGGTCGTTGTTGAAGTCCTCGACCGAAGTCGTGATGCGCGTCGCTCCGCCGTCCCAGCGGTACAGCCAACCGTCCTGGTTGAAGATGATCGACCCGTCCGCCGCCCAGTTCGGGGCCTCAAAGATGGCCTCAGCCGACTCATGGACCACCCGGTCGGTGCCGTCGAGGTCAACGATGTGCAGCCTCGACCGCTGCCCTTCTTCGAGCTGTCTCCACTGGGGCATGTCATTCTCCCTCTCTCGGTCGGCACAGATGCCAGTTCTTGATCGCTTGCCCGGACACAAACACGCGTGCAATTAAGACTGCTGGGTGAGGGGCCGCCACGGTGTTGGACCGGGCAACCTCGACGCACAAGTGGCCCGAGTCGTTCCACACGCGGGTCTGGGTGGTGTAGTCCACGGAGAAGGACCTAAGCCCTTCTCGTAGCTCCAGGCCCACTCGAAGTGGTCGACCACCAGCCCAGGTGATGGACACNCTCGCCGTTTCCGTCGAGGAAGTCCTGCCAGGTTCACGCAACTCCGTAAACCGCTGACCCTTGGCCGAAACCGACGACCCCCGGGCCGCTTCTTCACACGACGCGATGATCACAACACGACCCCACAATCTTGGAAGCGTCCTGACCGTCGCCGCAAATCACTCTGGCGGGCCGAACAGTGGGATGACATCCCGCACCCCTTCNGCTCGACGCGCCTTCAATTCATCCGAAATACCAAACTGCATGTCCACGATCGGCCATATGAACACCAGATTCGCCAGCAAGGACAATGAGAAGCCGAACAGAATCACCCCGGGGACAAGAACCAGGGACACAGGAAGGAACAACGCGAGAGCAAACCAAACGAAACTGGCACACAGCATGCCCGCAAACGTCCTCAAAACATTTGAAGAAGACAAGACTAAGGCGTTCACAAGTACTCTGCCGAGCCTTGCATCTAGGTACGCGACCTGAAGAAATACGTACGGGGAAACCATCAAGACAAGACACAACGATAGCAGCAGGAGTACAGCCGCCCAGATCCCGACATCTGCTCCGCTAAATACCATCCCCCAGAAGTATAACTGTGCAAAGATGAACACGGAAAATGAAATCCCGGGAAGCGCCAACGGCCCCGAGCTCTCCACGAACTTTCTCTTGAAATCAAACCAGATCGACACCTGTTCTCGTTGGAGAATCTGAGTCAAGCAGAACATTGACGCACCAATCGCTCCGCCGACTGGCAAACTGGCAACCAAAGCCGACACAAAAGCCCATCCTCCTCCGCCACCTGCTAACACCAATGCAAAGAGAAACGCCGAGGGCAGTACAACCGCAAAGAAGATGAGGTTCAGTCCGACTAGCTTTCCAAAGTCTCCAAGCATAACATCGAGAAAGCGTCGAGCGCTCCACTCTCGGTGCTGTCCTGCTCCACTTCCGGATCTCTTACCAAACATGGTAGACGTCGTCCACCGGCTTACCAGCTAACACGAGACGCTCGCGCTCAAGGTTCCACAGGACGTGCTCCCTCAGAGCCTCCGTCGCGTCAAATGACAGACCAAACAGTCTCTCCATCTTTCCCACGCTCACACGTTCCGGTTCTCGCGGTGAATCGCCCTCAGGCGCGAACACCCGGCTCTTTGACTCCGGAGCCATTTCGATCGCCATTCTCGCGATTTCGGCCCACGACGTCCACTTCTTCCCCAAGCCTAGAATGACTTCTTCATTCAACTCGCTCTCAACGACGCGCAGATAGAGTTCTGCGATTTGCCCGGACGAGAGGAACTGGGTTCCGTCATTTTCGCTAATCACGAGGTCCTCCCCTTTCAGGACATGCCGCGCAATATCGCGGAAACTAACGTCCGATTCGGATGCGCCACCTTCGTAAGCGGGGTTGGAAAAGGTGTATCCCGGGCGGATGACGTTCCGTCGCATATCCACCTTCCGACCCCGCACCCCCTGGCTAGCATAATAGTGCCGGAAGCCTAGAAGATACGCCTCCGATGACGCCTTGGTAGCACCGTAGAGATCGCCCGGCAGGCAAGGTGCAGTCTCGTCGATGCCGTCATAGAACACGCCCATGGCAGCCGTCGAGCTGGTGTACACAAAGTTCCTCACCCCCGCGCGCTCGGCCTCTTGCACGAGGAATGCGGTCACGCGGGTATCGTGTTCGAGCATCTCCACAGGCGTGTTACCCCACCCAAGCGCAATGTGTACCACGGCGTCACAACCTGGCAGCGCGGCCTTCATCTTGTCCAGATCCAGTATATTGCCGGCCACCGTGGTGACTCCAGGCTGATCGCTCAGTGCCGGCATCCGTCGCGGAGTGCGGGTGTACAGCACGACGAGGTGCCCCGCCGCCAGAAGGGATCTGACGACGTATTGTCCAATGTTGCCTGTGCCACCTGTCACAAAAACCTTCATCCGACTTTCCCTCTCCTTATGCAATTCGTCCTGCTATCTGATGTCATAGACACTACAAAGTGTGACGCCGTCAGGGTTGCCCTCCACAATTGTCACCCGCCGCTCGCCAGCATCCATGTCGAAGTAGTTATCACTCAATACTAGGTCGTCGTCCTCATTTGATATGCACACAGCGCGAGCGTAGGAGCTCGCGGAGACCACCAAGCTATCCCCTTCGATCCGAAATTTGAGGGCAGGGTCCCGGAAACGGAAGAATCTTGGCATACTGAACAGCACGCTGCCACCGGAGATTCGTTCACCGTCTTCATACAACTCGTAGGACACGTATTGTTCGAAGATGTCCGCGTTGTCAAACCTCCGCTTGTCGAGCCACACACTCTCTAGTGCGGGGACCGTAACGGCTTCCTCTCCTTCGATTACAGTCGAAGCGTCAGCGTTCTTGAGTGCCCATTTCACCACGACTCTTCGCTCGCACAGTGTCTCGTTGGAGACATTGAGCCTGATGCTCTTCTCGATCTCGGCATCTTCACTGTTTACGTTCGCCCCTTGTGTCATCAAGCCCTCATCACAGCATGAGAGCAACAGCGGCGCATAGAATCTTCGCGCGTAATAGTGAAGTGCCTTCCAACGCCCGTAGTAGTCGATGGACGACCACGATGTCACCGGCCAGCAGTCGTTGAGTTGCCAGTAGATGGCGCCCATGCAGCGGCCCCGGTTCCGGCGCCAATGCTCGACCCCATATTGTATTGCCTGAGACTGCACCAGTTGGGATGCGTATACCAATCGATCCAATCGGTTGGGGTAGAGGTACATCTGTGACAGGTAGCTCATGATCTTGCCGTTGGCACCGNGGTTGCGTTGGTGCTTCTCCATAACGTAACTGAAGATATTGCGATCCTCCGGCANGGTGAAACTTTCGATCGTCTTTACGGACGGGAACGACTGAAAGCCAAACTCAGACGCATAGCGAAAATGAAACTTTCGGTAATCCGAGAAGGGGCGGCCGCCGTGCCACACTTCCCAATAGTGTACGTCACCGCGATCGGGGGCGTTCGGCTCGTCAAATCCACCTCCGGAGGAAGGCGAGGCCGGCCAGTAGAAGGTGTCCGGGTCGAGCGCCTTTACCAATTTCGGAATCAGATATTCATACAGCTTGATGTAGTCAGCCTTCTGACTGTGGGTACAGTCATAGGCCCATTGATCGACGAACATCTCCATCTCGTTATTTCCACACCAAAGCCCAAGCGACGCGTGGTGCCGTAGGCGTTTCACGTTGTCCGTGATCTCGGCCGTAACGCTAGCTTCGAAACCCTCGTCGAGGTTGTATACCGCGCAGCTGAACATGAAGTCCTGCCATACGACCAGACCCAATTCGTCGCACGTGTCAAAGAAGAAGTCATCGGGATAATATCCGCCCCCCCAGACTCGCACCGTATTGAAGTTCGCACGCACGCACTGCTCCAGAAGGCGTCGGGTCTTATCGGGGGTGACACGTCCCAGAAGGTTGTCCTCGGGTATGTAGTCCGCCCCCATCGCGAACATGCGGACCCCATTTACAGTCTGCGTGAACTCTGAACCATACTCATCAGAGTTGGTGAGCACCGTCATTGTTCGCAGGCCGACTCGGCGTGACCAGCTATCGACCACTTCTCCCTCTGAGCAGAGGGCCACATCCACGCGGTAGAGAGGCTGAGCCCCGTAGCCGTTCGGCCACCACAGTTGAGGGTTCGTGATCACTATTTCGGCGCCAGGACCGTCCGATGTTTGCACGCTTCCGTCTGGCGAGTGGACTGTGACCGTATATTGTGCTTCTCCTCCTGAACGGTTATCTAGTTCTATTCCAAAGGAGAGCTTCACGTCCTGGTCTGTATGGTGCTGCCGAACGTGCACATCAACGATGCGCGCGGTCTCGATGCCAACAATCGTCAGGTCGCGCCATATGCCCGCGTCGGGCAGGCGAGGACCCCAGTCCCAGCCGAACATGCAGTGCGCTTTGCGAAGATGTGGGAATCCCACCATCGCGTCCGAACTGCCGCCAGCATGCGCGTCTTTGTCAGCCTCCCGAATGAAGCGCGTCGGTGATCGCAGTATAACCCTTAGCGAATTGTCCTTTTCGCGCAATGCTTCCTTGATTGNGAATTCCCAGACACGGTGCATGTTGTCCGCCTTCCCTAGCGGAGCCCCATTTAGAGACAATTCGGCAAGGGTATCCAAACCTTGGCACCTCAGAAGTATGTCGCTACAGTCTGCGAATGAGCTGTCCAGGTCAAACCTGCACACGTACTCATAGTCCTTATCCATCAAGCGTCGAGCAATATTCTCGTTGTCGCGATAGAAGGGGTCCTCCATTTCTCCCGCCGCCAATAGGTCCCCGTATACCGATCCCGGCACAGTGGCTGGAAGGCTCGGCGTGCCGAGTGTTCCCATTGTCCAGCTCGCGTGGAGTTCTTGTCTTATCACTAGATATCCTCCGGGGTGGTCTTTAGTCNATATTGCGCGATTTGAAGAGTCTGCTGNGAAGCATCTGCCTGCAGATCGGCTGCCTCCTACTTGAGCCAGCTGATGGATCTCACCGCTTCCTCAGTTACCTGTCCCGGCCTCACGTTGGTGCATCAACGTAGGTTCAGTGTCGGTCCCGCACCAGGCTGGTGGCTTGGCAGGGGACCGCTTCGTCCGGACTCGTCCATGAGTTGGGAATCAGTATTGAGGTGCCGCAGGTGACATCCAAGAGAGTTCGTCGGTGACGTGGTGAAGACGGAGTACTCGTTCCCGCTCATCCGCCGCTCTTACCCCTTGATACCAGTAGCCGCAATACCTTCCACGAAGTACCTCTGCGCGAGGAAGAACACGGCCAGCAGCGGCAAGAGCGTCAGCAGTGACACCGCCATCAGCAAATTGATCTGTTGCGGTCCGTACTTGCTGCTGAAGAACTGAAGGCCCACAGCGATGGTGTACTTACTCTCCGAATTGAGGTAGATGAGCTGCGTCATAAAGTCGTTCCAGTTGTTAACCAATGAGAACACTGCGACGGTTATGAGGGCCGGTCTACACAGAGGAAGTATGATCAGGCGAAATATGCCGAAGCTGCTGCACCCGTCGATCCGTGCGGCCTCATCTAGCTCCCGCGGGATAGTGCGGAAGAACTGACGTAGTAGAAAGACAAAGAAGGCGCCGACCGCAAGGTACTGCGGCACCAGCAGGGGTGCAAATGTATCAACCCATCCCAGGATCGAGAACAACTGGTAGGCCGGAATGAGTGTCACCTGCATGGGAAGCATCATCGTGCTGAGAAGCAAGGTAAATAGCACGCCGCTCAACCTTGACCGAAACCGCGCGAAGCCGTAGGCCACGAGCGCAGACGAGAGAACGGTCCCGGCTGCTCCCACCACCGCAACAAACACAGTGTTCGTCAAGTAGGTGCCAAAGGGCAACAGATTCCAACCGTCAATGAAATTCTTGAGAATTGGTGGTGACGGAATCCACTTCGGTGGCATCACATACATCTGCTGCGCCGGCTTGAACGCTGACGACAACAACCACGCAAACGGTAATACGAAGAGAACGCCCATGAACACAAGTAGAATGTACCTAAGCAGTAGCCCCATGTATCGATTGAACCTCTTGGTACGCACGGCTAATCACCCCTATTCGTCGCTGTAGTAGACCCAATTGCTCGACGTCTTCATTACGATAAGTGAGACGACCAAGGTAAACGCAAACAAAATCCAAGCGATAGCGCTGCCGTAACCGGCTCGATAATACCTGAATCCTTGGTCAAATAGGTATTGTACGTACATATACATCCCTCGGTTCCTCCCCAAATTCTGGTTGAGTTGGCTGAAGATGTACGGTTGAGTGAATACCTGAAGAGCGCCAATGATGCCCAGGATCAGGTTGAAGAAGATCGTAGGGGATATCATGGGAAGCGTAATCCTGAAGAGTCGCTGCACTGTTCCCGCGCCGTCAAGCTGTGCGCTCTCATAGAGAGACGTCGGCACACCCTGCAATGCCGCAAGAAAGATTAACATCGCCCCTCCCACGCCATGCAGGCTCATGATGATGATTGCTGGAACAGCGTACCTCTCGTCCGAGAGCCAGTTCGGGCCGCTTATCCCAAAGAGCGATAGGACGTAATTGACAAGTCCGTAATTGGAATTGAAGATCCAACTCCACAGGAGCACCGTCGAGATGCCAGCGATGACCGACGGCAAGTAGAATACAGTTCGGAAGACACCGATGGCCGGAATTCTCTTGTTCAGGAGGCTGGCGAGGAAGAATGCCAATACCAGCTGCAGCGGCACGCTGACAATGGCATAGTACGCTGTGTTTCGCACCGCGATATAGAACAGGTCATCCCCAAATACTTCTACATAGTTCGCTGTCCCGATGAATCCACCAAGCTGTCCTAGCTTGGAGTCGGTGAATGAAAGATACAATGAATACAACATAGGTCCAAGAATGAAGGCGGAAAAGCCCACGATCCACGGACTAATATACATCCAGAAGTTGCGCGCCTCTCTCTTTGAACTCGCAGACCGCACAGAACGCTTCGACCCTGTGGCCTCGATAGTCGCCGTATTAACCATACAATATCAGCTCCTCATAACTGGTCGGGGGCGGCGCGTGTCCGCCCCCGACTGCGCCAGCGGTTCTACTTCTTCCAAATGCGGTCGAGTACAGGTTGTGCCTGTTGGGCGGCCTTATCGAGCGCAGGCTGAACGGCAGATCCGCGCTTAATGTCGTTCAGGTTCTGATTGACAGCGTCACTTACCGCGGCGAAGGCGCCGCCGGGCAGGGTCAAGATCGCGTTAGGGACGGCATCAAGAAACTTCTGCAGATTGAGCTTCTTCCCAAAGTCCTGATCCAGCACGAAATTCATGCTGTCCTGCGTCATTGGGATGGCTGCGATCGATGATAGTTTCAGAGAAGCCGGATCAGTCGTCGTCCATTTGATGTAGTCCCACGCTGCATCCTTATTCTTCGAACCTTTCCAGATTCCATAACCTTCAACAATGCTCCAGACAGGAGTAAGGCCCGTGCTTGCCTCCGTGGGCATGCTCACGAGATCCCAGTTGAACGAACTCCCGATCTGCGAGACGAAGTCCAGAATGTCCCACATGTTGATGGGAGCCATACCCGCCTTGCCGGCGTAGAATCGCTGGTTACCTTGAACACCCGATGCTGCATCAAAATCGGGCATTACCTGGGACTTGTGCATCAGATCGGACCAGTACTGGAAGCCGGTTACGCTCTTGGGCTGATTGATGATGACCTTCGTCTTGTCCTCGTTGTAGTAGTCTCCACCGTAGTAGAACGGCATTGTCTGGTCGTAGACCCACGAGTCAGACATTCCATATACCTTGTCTGCGCCTGTGCCCTTGGTTATTGCCTTAGCCGCCGCGAGCACCTCGTCCCACGTCCATTTGCCCGTAGGTACTACAACGCCAGCCGCCTTGAACAGATCCAAGTTTACAGCCATCACGAACGGACACAAGCCGATCGGCATCCCTTCCACCTTGCCATCCGGATTCGACAGTCCCTGCAGCGCCCGCTTAGAAAACAACGTGTTGAGGTCGAGCCCGTCCCGATCAGCATATGTCTTCACATCCACCAGCTGGTCCTTATAAAGATGGAACCAGTCATCGCTTACTTCAAAAACGTCCGGGCCATTGGACGTCAACATTGTTGCAAGCTTCCTGTCGTAGTCCGGCGACACCTCGATCGCCACGTTCACATTGGGGTGCGTGTCCATATACAACTGCGCCTGTGACTCCCGCGCCTTCTTTTCGGCGGGATATCCCCATGTGAACACGGAGAGTGTGGTCTTCGCGCTACTATTCTGACGAAGATCCGAGCTCTTTGCGGAACTGCTACACGCGCTCAATGCCGCCAAGGAGGCGATGGTGAGGACGCTGCGCCGAGAGAAGGCGATATCGGATAACCCGATCGGTAGAGAACTCTTCATTGCATTCCTTTCTGTTGCCACACTGAATAGTGGTCTTTATTGTGTTGATACGATTCTTGGACCGTTGGTAGTGGGGTACGCGCCTTCCTGAGTAAGTCCTCAACTTCCGTCGGGGCTTGTCTGCACACGCTTTCATCACGTTTGAGCGGGTACCCTGAGTGTCCTATTTCCATGGCTCCGCCTGTCCCTTGGCTCCGCCTGTCCCTTGATCTCTCGACAGGATCCGCGTTCCACAAGGACCGCGCCGAACGTCCTCGTGAACTGACGTTCAAACGGTGACGCTACATACTCAATCACCTGATCAGTCAGCACCTCTAGCATTTGCTTGAAGTCGATGCGAAAGGTCGTCAGTGGCGGACTGTAGAACCGACTGATGAATGAATCGTCAGCCCCGATCACCGAGATGTCCTCGGGTACCCTCAATCCCTCACTACTGAGTACTTCCACCGCCGCAAGTGCGATTGAGTCATTCGTGGCAAAGATGGCACTCGGCAATTCCGTCCCGCTACCGAGCAGTTCACGAATCTGGTCGCGCGCCAAATCCATCTTAAAGGAGCAGTACATCATCCAATCCTCACGGATGGGAAGCCCATGCTTTGCCATGCTGCGCATGAACGCGTCGTGTTTCTGTCGACCGTTAAATCGGTTTAGGTCTCCGTGGATGGCTCCGATATTCCGATGCCCCAGCGAAACCAGATAGTCTACCGCACCCTCGCCGACCGAATCGTCGAAGTCCACGACAATCCGATTCGGCTCGGTCTTGTTATCTGTGCTTGTGTCGAAGATGCCGATGCAGTAGCCCTCGCCCACGAGGCGCTCCATAGCCGGGTAGTTCTCAGGAAAACCTATGAACACCCCTGCCTCAATCCGGCCCTGCTGAAACATCTCCGCGATCTTTGTATGGAACCGCGGATCGTCATAATCGAAGATGAGAGTGACTAAAGTGTGGTACCCGCGCAGAGATGCGCGCGAAAGAATGCAGCGCAAGATGTAGTCCATATGCGAATCCTGAAGATCTTGGCTACTTGTTGGAGCTGCCGTGGAGATGAATAGCCCGATTGTGTTGGACTTCATGCCAGTAAGCAGTTGCCCCGACAACTTGGGCGTATACCCAAACTGCCTGATCGCATCCATTACTCGCTCGCGGGTCTCAGGCCGCACTATTTCCGGACGGTTGAGCACGCGGCTGACCGTGCTGCGAGAAACACCCGCAGCCGCAGCGACCCCGTGACTGTCAACTGTCTTGTTGGTATTAGACATTTCCGGCCAAGTTCTCTTGCAGACGGATCAGCAGGAAGCTGATGGTCCCGCCGTCGTTGGCGATGAACACGTTTGCAAGCTTGTAGGTAACGTACGGGTCGATCCGGCCGGTTGTCAAGAGTAGGACTGGGCTCAGGGCGAAACTGCGTGAGCGGGTGCCGGACCTCTGACATCGATGCCCGGGTGTTGTGTGTCCATCTGAGTCGACGGAGTTGAAGCGGCTTGGCGGGGCGCCACAGGGGTCGGCGGCGTGGGCCGCCACAGCCTGGCCGGAGATCCTCCTCATTCGGGCGGGCC
>JGI24141J26756_1000282_pt1 | contig 14323 bp, 10 predicted proteins | sample BarGraIncu00421A_FD_26756 | JGI IMG/M metagenome (IMG submission 26756) | reverse complement strand
CCCCAAGGGAATTCGAAACCTGACCTGCGGGTTCCAGGGAGGGTCCGTGCGTCCCGCACAGTGCTGCATCGTCGCAGGTCACGCGCCGTGTGCAGTACCACTCGGCTCTGTCGCGTGTCGGCAAGTCGTAGACTGTGTCAGCGCGCTTCTTGCGCACAAGGCACGCGAATGGCACGCAGTCATGCGCCCGAGCAGACCTTCACGTGACGACGAGCGGCCTCATCATGTCGTGCTCCTCGTGCTCGAGGATGTGGCAGTGCCACACATACTCGTGGCCGCCGGTCCTCGGACTCACCGCGCTCGTCATCTTGGCGGTGGGCAGCTTCGGCAAGTCGAACTTCATCGCGACGGTCGTCACCTCGCCCGGGTTGCACCGGATGGTCTCCTTCCACCCGACCTCGTTGGGGTCTGGTGGCGTCGGGGAACCGTTGAACTCGTAGTGAGATGGATCGCCCTTGAAGGCCTGCCGCTGGAGCAACTGGACGTTCACAAGGTGGAAATGCATGGGATGGACGTCCATCGTGAGGTTGAAGATCTGCCAGATCTCGGTCGCACCGGCGGTTGGCGTTTCCGTGGCGGGTGCGTCGTAGGCCAGACCCCATGTCGGGATGCCCTGGTTGTTCGTGCTCTTGCTCGTGAGGGTGCCCATGCGCTGCATGAGGCGACCGTACTCGTCGAAATCCTCGTTAAGAGTGAGCCGTCGAGTGACCGGACCCGCGTACGGGAACTTGGGCGTCGACGGATCGACGCCGTGGACGATGAGCGGCGGCTGGTTGCCGGTGAGGAAGTTCGCCTTCAGGTGACCGTTGAGCTGTTTGAGCCACGCGTCGGTACCCAGCTTCTCAGCCTTGCCCGGCTCGACCGTGATCCTCAGCAGCGTGCGAGTGTCGGGACCGTGGCCGGCCACAGCACCCGGCGCGCCGCCCTCCGCCACGCGGCTCTCGCTGCCGGTGAAGAAGTCGTTGCGCGAATCGCCGCCCGGGAACGGGGCGGGCGCGTCGTTGTAGAGGATGAACGACGTCCCGGCCGCGACACCGCTGAAATCGATGACGACGTCGGCACGCTCGGCAGGCGAGAGCAGCAGGTTGAACGGGCCGCGCGGATCGACGGTCTCGGGACCGCTGAAGCGCATCTTTGTGGTGTTGTCGTGCACCGCAACCGCGGGCAGGAAACCGCCCTCGGTGCCCACCTGGTACATCGCAGGGCCGGGCGCGTTGCTCTTCGCCTCGCCGGGGTTCGCGGAGTCCTCGGCGAACAGGGTCAGGTGGAAGAAGCGCGCCTGTGCGCCGTTGAGGATCCGGAAGCGCACGCGCTGCGCCGGCACCTTCGCCTCCGGGTAGAGACCGCCGTTCACGAGGATCGTGTCGAAGAACACCTCGGGCACCGCCGAGAGGGCCGGCAGCGCCATCGTGCCGTGAGACGGGTGAGCGTCCATGGTGGGGCCCCAGTCCCAGCGGCCCCTTGGGTTCGGCTTCTTCGGTGAGGATACGTTGGGCGCGTAGACGTGCGGGTACCACAGGCTGCCCGGATCGCCCCAACGCCACGACGGATCTTGCGCGAGCACGTTCTCGGGCACGAACGACTTGTCTTGGATGATGAGCGGGGTGCCGATGAGATCGGGCAGCAGGCCCTTGTTCACAAGCCCGACCTCGAAGTCGTCCACGACCATGAACGCCGAGGCGAGGCCCGAGTACACGTTCGTGCGCGTGATGCCGATGGCGTGGTCGTGGTACCAGAGTTGCCGGGCGCTCTGCTGCATCGGGTAGTAGTAGTTCGTCGTACCCGCAGCCGGATCGGTTCCCGGCACGTTCATGAAGCTCGCGCCCGTCGAGCCCGAGGGATCGAACCACTGGTACGGTGTGCCGTCGCTGAACCACGGGGTGAAGCCGCCGTGCAGGTGCGTGACGCACCGGTTGTACGGCAGATCGCCCACAGTCTTGCCGCCGCCGACCATGATCGTGGGGTCGCTCGGGATGAGCTGCTTGTCGGGCAAGCGGTTGCTCACGTTGAGCAACACCGGCGTACCGCGTTTAGCGACGATCACGCCACCCAGGTATCTGCCGTCGGCAGCCGACGCGTCGCGGTAGCCCCACAAGCGAGTGGGCCCCGGCAAGTCGGGGTGCATCTTCTGCGTGTACTCGGCGACGGCGAGGTCGTACACGTCCGTCATCGTGCCCGCGAACTGCTGTGTGGACTTGGTGGCGAGCGGGATGTACTGCCCGATCTCGTTCGCGCCCGTCGGCCCGAGTCCGGGCAGGCCCACTACGAACTTGCGCACCTGCGGGCTGTAGGCAAAACCGCCGGTCGCCACCGAAGGCTTCGGGCGCAACGCCGCCGCACAGCCGCCCAGACTCGCCGAGACCCCGACGATGGCGGCCGTCGCAGTCGTCATCTTCACGAACTCGCGTCGGCTGATTCCCTCGCTCATCGGGCATCCTTCTCCCTGTCGCGACTCTACACCCCGCGTCGCTTGCCCTCGGCGCCATTCCCATCAACGTGCGCTGCCCCCTAGCACACCAAGAGACCCCCGGCTCTGTTAGGCCGGACCTCCATATCTGTGTTGGCGGACCATCGTATGCGAACTTGGAACTCACACGCCATGACTTCCCGGGGCTCATGACGCAGTCCTTGGGCGGACACCCTAGAGCCCGAGAGCCGCTCGCTTCTCCTCGATTGCCGCAACATGATTCTCGAGGTGGCGCACCATCAGAATCAGCACCTGGTGCACGGTCATGACGCGGTCCTCTCTGCGGATCGCGACGAGCTCCCACCCGTCCGCCGGAAGCTGGCGCAGATCCTCGGCCATCTGCTCACGCACCGTTACGAGTAGCCGAAGATCCGCATCGAGATCGCGGTCCGGGTCGCTCCTCGGCTCGGGGTGGCCGCCCATTCCCTGAACGAGCGGCACCTCTTCACCGGCGATCGCGCGCTTGATGCGCCCGCCCAAGCCACCCTCGGAATCGACGATGTGAGTCACGACCTCGTACGTGGACATCTTGCCGGGGATGGGCCGGGCGTGTAGCTGGGCCTCGTCCATTCCGGCGATCGTGTCCCGCACGAGCACGGGCCCGGCAAGGTAGCGCGCTATGAGTTCACCCGGAGCGATGTTGTCGGCGATCGGAGCTCTCTTGGGAGTGGCCTGACCGCTGTCCATCGGGTGCTCCTCTTTTCGGCGTTGCGGGGTGTATGCAGCAGTGGTGGCCATCATAGGCCTTCGCGCCCGATGGGCGGCGGTGGAGACCGGGGCAGCCGCTGCGAGGAGATGGAGCCGTCGTCGCTGTGCAGGACGGCCGCATCGCTCCAGACCGGACGCGCACAGTCAGATGAACCCCAGTTGAACCCCCACGGACGCACTTCCACTATCGGCATCCGCCGCCGAGAGTTGTAGATGCTCATGGCCAAGCGGGAGCTTTGGCCACGCGCTGGCCCGGCCCGGGTCGGCGAATCCGCGACCGGCCACGACGCAGGTGGGCCCGCCTGCTCCGCAGACGGGCCCACCGTCGATCGCGATACCCCGGCGAGGGCGGCCAGCGCCCACCGCCGAGAAGCCTCGAGCGCCTACTCCACCTCGTCCTCGAGGTGGATGTGCGCCACGGCGTCGATCGCGTCCGGCTTCTTCGCGCCGAGCCAGAACATCATACCGATGCCGATGATCACCCAGCCCGCCATGACCCACGGCGCGTACGAGTACGGCGCGGTCAGCGCGGCGATGAAGCTCAGACCCGGGATGCCGGTGATGCCGGCCACGCTCAGGAAGCCCGGGATCAGAAACAGGAAGCCCAAGATCGGCACGACGATGTGGCTGAACCAGTGCTGCTCTTCCTTACGGTGCCTCGCGAAGAACCCGATGCACGCGAGGCAGGCGAGCATGTAGACCGGCACGACGATCACAACGAGCGCCGTCGCGACGATGCCGAACGCGGTGACCGGGCCCTGCCAGAACCCGAGCGCGAACGCGATCGCGAGACCGAGGATGAGCTCGACGAGCACGCCGAACTGCGGCGTCTTGAACCTGGGATGCAGGTTCGCGAAAGCGCGCGGGAACACCCCGATGCGTCCCATCGCGTAGGCGGTGCGCGTGAACACGTTGGCGCCGGAGTTCGCGTTGGCGAGCGTCGAGTTCACGATGGCGAACAGCACGAGGATCCAGAAGATGAAGGACACGCCGTGAGCGAGACCGTCCCACGGCACACCGTTGTTCCAGGTCGCGAAGGTGAAGAACTTGGCCGGGCCGTAGGCGACGGTCGCGGCGTACGTCGTGAAGACGTAGAGGATGCCGATACCGATGGTCGCGCCCATGATGGCCCGCGGGATGTTCTTGCGCGGGTCCTTCGTCTCCTCCGCGAGTGGCGCCGCCGCCTCGAACCCGGAGAACGCGAGCAGGGCGCCGACCGCGCCTGCGAACACGCCCGACCAGCCTGAGAAGCCCTTCGCGTTCGCGAAGTGCGGAGTGAAGACGGCCAGCGTGTTGGCGTTGCCGGCCTTCACCACGAGCACGATGGCGAGCACGACAAACACGACGATCTCGATGGCGCCGAGCCACGCGCCCGTCTCGGTGGAGGTCTTGACTCCGCTGTAGACGAGCCAGCACACGAGGATGGTGCCGAGCGCCATGAAGATCCACCAGCTGCCCGGGGTGATCCACTTGAAGTAGCCGCCCAACTCACCCGAGATGGTGAAGCCGAGTTGCAGCATCACCAAGGGGACGATGAGCACTTCGACCGCGGCGTACGACCAACCGACGAGGAAGCCCAACTTCGGGCTGAGCCCCGCCGCGGTGTACGTGGCGAGCGAGCCGGCCGCCGGGATGTGGGTGGCCAACTGGCCGATGGCCCACGCGGTGAAGAGAATGCCGACGAATGCGATGAGTACGGACAGCGGCAGCGCGCCGCCTGCGAACGCCGCGCCCAGCGGGATCGATGCGGCGATGGCGGCCGCCGGCGCCATCGAGGTTATGGACTGGAAGAGCACGTCCGTCAGTCCGATGGCGTTCTTCGCGAGCTTGACCTCTGCTCCGGGTTCGGTCATTCCCCCACCCTCCTTCGGATTCGAACTTGCACGACGTTTGAGGATCCNTGCCCCGAGAGCCCCGCTTCAGACGGGGATGCGCATCACCTCCGGAACGGCGCCGGGCACGCCGCCACCTTCGGGACGCGCATACGCGCGATGATGCTGCCGTCGCACGGGTCGCAGGCCTGCGCGATACCCACGTCGCCCGTGCACGACAGGAAGATGAACGCGTCCTCCATCGTGAAACCCCACTCGGAGACGAGCAGGTTCGCGGCGTCCTCGCACGCGAACTTGATCGCCTGCGTCAGGCTGTCGGTGGTGGTGCCGTGCGTGTACCACGCGTCGGCGGTCTCGGTGACGGGCCAGCGCGGCGCCTTCCCCTTGATNACNTCCACCTTGACGATCACGGTGCCCGGGCACTCCACGCCCGTGTCCGAGATCTCGCCGTCTCCCATGCACGCGTGCATGTCGCCGAGGGCGAGCAGCCCGCCCGGCTGGAACACCGGGAAGTGCAGCGTCGCACCGANGCCGTTGACGGTGTCNTCGAGATTGCCGCCGTGCTTGTCGGCGAGGAATGTGATGACCTTGCCTTCGGCTGGGGCGACGCCGATCACGCCGACCATCGGCTTCACCGGGAACGACACCTTCTCGTTCAACCAGATCATGCCGTCCTCGATCCTCATGATGCGCGTGACGGGCGCNTGGCANANCTCGACGAGCTGGCCGCTGCCCGGGATGACCATCGCGGAGCCCTGAGAGCCGGGGATGATGTCGAGGAGCGTGACCGAGAGCGTGTCGCCAGGCTCGGCGCCGCGGACGAAGATCGGACCGGTCGCGCTGTTCAGGCGGTCGGTGTCGAGCGCGTCGAGGGTGTCCGACTCGCTCTGGACCTGACCCGTGAAGCAGTCGTTCGTCTCGAGCTCGAGCACGGTCCCCGGGTCCACCGTCACGACAGGCTGCATGTCCTCCGAGAACGCCCACACGTACTGGTTGCGCGTGATCTTCACGCTGGGAGCTTCCACCGATCCTCCATCCGTCGGGAACAGGGGTGTGGCCACAGAGGGGCAGCCACGTGCCCACTCGCTCCACTCTACGGCAGCCAATGTTTCGGGTTGGTTACGGCGGGGGCGGCGTGAGGCTGGCCGCCGAGTTCGACTGCGATCGGACGACGGTCATGCGGTACCTGAAGCCGCAGTGCGTTGAGATGCGGTACCGGCGCCTGAGCGAGGCTCAGATCGACGAGGCCGTTCGCCTCTATGCATCGGGACTGTCGCTGGCAAAGGTCGGCCGCCTAATCGGCGCCGACCCCAAAACGGTGCGTGCACGTTTACAGAAACGCGGTGTGCGCATACGAGACTATCGCGGTCGCGGGCCACGGCAGTGATCGGATGACCTGACTCCCTAGCGATGCGGATAGCACGTCCGCGGAGCTCGAGCGGATACTCCGAAGGGTCTCGACATCTCGACACAGACTCCTTCCTCCAGAACCAAGTAATCTTGGAAACGGAGCCTCCGTCAGTCCCGGGGCGTTTCACTCGGCATAGAGCTTGTCGGCCTGCGGCTCCATCCAAGTCGATACGAACGTCGCGAGGTTCTGCCGCGCGTTGCCGTCGAGAAGGATCTCGTCGTGGACGAGCTGGTAGACCGTTTCCGGCGACATCTCGTCTTCCGGCAGTGTCCATCGCGGCACGGACTCCATGGAGCCCGGCTGAGCGAAGATCGGGTTGATCATCCGGGCATCTGACGTTTCCGTCCCGCGCTTCCACTCGGGATCTTTCTTCGTTTCGCGCATATCGCCTCTCCAATGTCGGGCCGACTCGATGGCGACCCGTCGCGGCACGCAAGAAACGGCTGGCGAGATCGGTGTCTTCGCGAACCTTCGAACGCATTCGGACGCAGGAGGGCTTGCCCCCTACTGGCGCTCTCGCAGCTCGCGCCAGTCCTCCATTTCGAGGAAGCTTCCCTCCACGTTCGTCTCCATCTCTTCGAACAGGGTGTACGGCACTGTGAAAGACAGCGTCTCTCGATCCACCCGGTTGCGCTGCGCGATGTCGAAAAACCCGATAACTCCCCGAGGGCTCTCCCTCTGTGCTTCCGCGTAGCCGTACAGGACGGACTGGCATGCGCCGCCGAAGGGCGCGATCGCACCAGCACCGCTTCCCCGGGCATAGTCGGACATGACCACGAGTGCGGAGAGCTGATCTGCGTTCACAAAGAAGACAACGAGCGCGGGGTCATCGCCTTCCACCACTTGGTCGAGCGGTTTGAAGACAACGAACTCGGTCGGGATGTCTGTGATCGGCATCGAAGCGATCACCTGTCTGACCATCTCGGGCGTCTTGAAGAAACGCTCGCCCTCCTCCATGTGACTGCGGCGCTCCATCGTGTCCGCGATCTCCTTGCTCCCATTCGCGAGAAGGGAAGTCGATGGCGAGCCCGCATCGCTCATATTGGTTGCCGAAGCCGAGACCGGTCCCGCCCCCAGGACAGCCGAACGTCGTGCGGTCGAAGACAGCCGCACGCCCTTTCGCCGCGACCAGCAGCATCGACCCCACGCAGCCCCATCTGCCCTCCTTGAACTGGAGTGCTTCTCCCGGCTTGCGATCGGTCAGGATCACTGCAACGGGAGAGGAACTGAGTCGCAGTGCGTCGGCAAGCTTGCTGTCCACTGGAACAACCTCCTTCTGCTCGCCGCCGCGGGCAAGCCGCNGACCAATGCGAGCGTGCTCNCATGGACGATACCAGAAGGCCCCGACTCTGCTGAGCCGAGGCCTTCGTCATGTGCCGGTGGGCCAAGTGTGATTTGGACCGGCAAGAGCCCGCCACTGAGTAGCGTTCTTACGACCAAGACGCNACATATTCGCCGAAACCGCTCCCGCAACGAGTCGCCGAGCGCTAATCGCTGCGCATTCGCGTGACCTCAGCTGCAGGAGCTCTCATCGGGATCCAGGCTGCTCGACCTTCGGGTCAAGCACCCGAAACGGCGGTCTTGCCTTCGGATACGTGACCCCGATGTGTGCCTGTGAACCGCTTGACGAGCTCACGGAGCGATTGTCACTCCAGTGAGAATTCCTAGTGTCTCCAATGCACGGCTTCGCAACGCACTGATTGCCTCATGTCGCGCTGCCAGCTCGCGCTGACGGGCGAGATCGTACCCTCCCTGCCCGTCAACGGGTATGCGCACGCTCACTTGGCCGATGTTCTTGAGACTCGCCCTGTAGACACGATCGAACCCGTATTCCTCCTTGGTCGCGCGCAACTCGTGCAGCAAGTAGTCCGAGTCGATACGCGGGTCCAGTACCTCAAGGCGACCGCAGTGGTCAGTAGCTACGAAGTCCACACCGCTCGGGATGAGATTCCAGTCGAAGTTGCCGTCAATTCCCCAGATCAGGGAGTCGTGCACGACATCGGACAATACGCTCTGCTCGACGAACCCGAAGGGTTGGCGAACGTTGGCGCTGTAGACGGGCACTCCAGCGCTAGTCACAGCGGCCTTCAGGACGCGACCGCCGATGGACGTCCTGAAGAGCTCTGCGTCGTCGAGCTGGACGAGTCGGTACGGCTCTTCGCAGGCCACAAGCACGCTGCACTCGCGAATATCGGCCGCACGAGCAGCGACGTTTCGCTGGAGACTCCCGACACGCTCGAGCCTCTCGCCAGCTGCCTTCATCGCTGCGCGGTCCATTTCGCCGGAGTCGTCCCATAGGACAGGGAAGGCGGCGTCCGCGACCATCTCTTTGGTGAGTTTCGTGTATTCGTTCTTTGTGCCCTCGACCCGACGGCCAACAGCAAGAGGGCGAATGACACCTTCTACCGAGTGTCGAAGGTAGCGGAGATCGGGGACTTCGACGTCTGGACGAGGGACCAGTGCACAGCAGTCACGGGTCAAAGAGAACGGACCTTGGAGTATCCGGACCGTGCCCGCGTACCCGTTGTTCGTGAACACGAGCATAGGCCCCTCGTGGTCAAACGAGTCGATCTGCATCATCGGGCCCGCCAGCGAGGCGGAGTACACGGGGTAGGATCCCGGGTGCTGCAGTCCGTAGTCGCGAATGTACCGGGTCTTGCCTCTCACAATGTCAAAGAGGCTGTCGACGGAGACGTCCTTAGTCTTCATCGCCACGCGCTTCCCGCAAGTAATCGGTGAGGTCGGAAATGGCCCGGGCGATCATGTCATGGAATGCGGGCTCATCCACTTCTGTAGGCTCGTCCTCAAGCCCAAGAGCACGTCGCTCCTCAGGGGACCATCGGCGCTCGACCAGCCACTGGCTCATGGCATCGAACTCAGTCCACGCAATGGTCTTCGCACGCGGATCCGTGGAGGAGTACTGCTCCCCACGCGCCACGAACGTCCGGTACTCCAGCAACATCGTCATCAAGTCGTCTTCGGGGATCGGGATGCGCCTTGCATCCCGAGACTCTCCGATCTCGGAGACCAAGTACGTGAATATGGGGGAATTCTGAGTGGTGGGCGCCGTCTTCTTCGTAATCTGCAGGATGTACGTCTTCTTTGGAGTCGAGAAGAACGTACGACTTGGCAGCGCAACAATCGACTGGACCTCGCACTCGCTCTTTATCCGCTGGAGAACGTCCGTCTGGTTCATCAGGCCATCCGGAACGATGACCAGGGCTCTACCTCCGGGCTTGAGGTTGGCGACAATCCACTGGATCGCCAGCGCCTCTGTGCCACGGCCGATGGGCGGGTAGTACTCCTTCAATCCAGCAGCGTCTATTGCGTTGCGCAGACTTCGCGAGCCGCTCGTCACGTAGGGCGGGTTCGTAAGGATTAGGTCGTAAGGCTCGTCACTGGTGACTGCGAAAGTTCCCAGGTTGGTCCGCAGAAGGCGGAATACCGCATTGAAAGCGTGTTCGGAGAACTCGCGAAGATACTCCGGAGAGTTGTATCGGCCCAGTAGGTCAGAGAAGTAGATGAGCATGTTGGCTTTGGCCAAGATGATGGTTCTGTCGTCTTCCTTCTCCTCGCTGCCCTTGTCGTAGCCCCGTATGTGAATCTTGGGATCAAGCCGCCCGTTCTCCGGCTCGAACTGCCGAAGCAGGTTCGCGTTCTCGGCAATGGCCTCCAGGACAAAGCCGCCGACACCACAGAACGGATCGCAGATGCGCGCACCATCGTGCAGACTGTCGGCTCCCGACATGCGAACCATCGCCTGCACCACGTTGCGCGGAGTGAAGTACTGGCCGAGCGACTTCACGCCGGCCGACTGACGCAGGAACGACTCATATAGGCGAGTCTTGAACTGGCGGTCGATGCTACGCATCGATCCGTTCTTGTCGTCGAAGTCCTGGAAGTCCTGGATGACCTCGCCGAATAGCTGCGCTTGTGCCGTATTGGGCTCATTCCGCTCGTTCACGAAGATGGTCCCGTTAATGATCGTGGTCCGATCGGAACCGGCGGGAAACAGCTCGCGGATCTTGGGGCGCACCATCCTGGCGTAGTGATCGAGCGCAACGTCGGATCCCTCGGATAGCTTGTCTATGACGGAACGAAACGAATAGGTTCCCGTCAGTACGCCGGTGTCGCTGAGGAACTTGAATACAAACACCTCGACGACGTTATAGAGGCATTTCTCCGGCTCCTTGCCGGTCGTAATCCAGATCTTCTGCCACACCGTCTCTGCAAGCTGGCTGGGATCAAGAATTGCGATGCTCTGCAGGTCGTCGTTGTCCGCAGTCAGGACTTGGTCGCACTGCTCGACCAACTCAGCAAGTCGCCGCGACGCCTCCTCGCTCAGCTGCCGGGATTCGACCTGCCTCGGGAAGAAGTCCTCACGAATCGGCTGGCCGTCTCCGCGAACCGTCCCTTGCGTATGCGGGTTGATCCAATAGGTCTTCTTGCCGTCGGTGATGATCAAGAGATTGCACACCGCAGCAGCGATGGGGCTGTACTTCTCGATCACGGCCGGAAGCTTGCGATCCGTTAGCTCAGACGGTGTCTTCACCTCGACTACGGCCTTGATGCGCCCGCGAGGGAGAAAGATGATCCCATCCGGCTTGCGACCCTCTTCCTCCGGAGTCAGCCTCCCACGTACGTAGCGGCTCCGCCGCAGTTGCCCAAGGGTCGTCGCCCCGAGGCGAAGGTAGCTGAATCGGCCAACCGGATGGCTATGCGCTTGTACTAGGTCCTCGCTCATGAAGCCCCCCGATAGCTGTCGAAGTCCTCTCAAGGCCAGTCTCGCACGCCTGAGAGGTTTCCACAACGGGCTCGGGCGAGTGTGCTCTCGTGTGGCAAGTCCGCGCGTCGTCATCGGCGATTGCGGGCGGCCGTTAGAAGAAGGTTAGAAGTCCGGTCTGACAAGACAAACAGGCCAGATATCGAATACGGCGTCTGACCTGCGTAAATGCTTGGTAGCGTGAGCCGGATTCGAACCGACGCCCTTCGGGTTACGAGCGGCTTGCAGGCGTCAGGACGCTAGTCGCGCTCAGTACCGGATATGCCCTCTGACCTGCGCGAAGGCCGCGGGCATATCTGCGTCCGTCGGCCTCCTTCGACCGCATTCTACGGCGTTCCGCTTACAGCTCGCTTACAGGGCATGCCCTGCACCCCCACCGGTCAGCGTCCGACTCCCAAGGCCCGTCTGAACATGGGGTGAACGACAAAGTGCCCCGTGCCGGTCTTCAGTGGTTGAACCAGCCTGCGCATGTTGTAGCCCGTTTCATGTGAATACACGTCAACGACGGTTCGATCCGAGTGGACCCCAAGGAACCCGTACCACAACAACAGGTCAGTCGCACGTGACCTCGCCTCATCGTCCAATCCTGCGGTACTCAAGATGTCCTCAAGCCCCCCGGGATCCAGCGCGGGAGCAACTCCCTCAAACGCAAAGACGAGGTCACCTAGCTCAGGGGCTGACTGCTGCAGTTCAAATGACAGCATCAGCAGTTGGTCTTCCGAGTACCCAAGTTCGGCGTGCAGCAAGTCGTCCTCTTGAATCACCTGGTGGTTGCGGTTGATTGCCACCGCCATCGCCTCGCGGATGAAGAACAACAGGTCGCGAGGACGCATTAGGGTTCGTTCCAACATCCAGTCAAAGGAATCGGTGACTCCGACGTGGCTCACGCACAGATTCGGCCAAATGTTCTTTCGGAAGTCCACGCTAGTGAGTTCGGTGCTGGAGACAACTCGTCTTCGGACGATTTCCGCAAAGAGCTCCGGATCATCCCAATCGAGACTTATCGCCGTGTCCTTGCCCTTGTCGGAAGTCTCAAGGAGCAGTTGCTCGTAGATGTCGTTCCTAAGGAAGACCAGACAGTGGAAATCGATGTCAAGATTCTCCACCTGCCTCTGCAGCTTGCGCGTTGATTCCAAGAGGCCCTTCACGATTAGGATGTCGGCCTCGGTCGCCCCGCGAGTGGGCAAACCTTTGTCAAGGTTGTCCATCAAGACCCAGACGCTCTCCTTTTCTTGCCGGAGGTAGTCGCCCACGGCATCCCTCAGCACGCGCATGTCGCCAACGAAGACCAGCTCAGTCAGGTGCTGCCCGATTTCCTCAACACTGAGTGACTTGAACATGTTCACGAGCCTGCCGACCAGAGCATGTAGCCGCTGAGAGAAGTCCGCGTCGACTCCGGGATCGTGATTCACGTAGACGGCGTCGAGGGCCTCGTACAGTCCAAGCCGTTTGTTATCGCGCGAGGCAATCTCACGGTCAGTGTTGAGGATCCTTCGCGCCAGCTCAGTCAACAGCAGGTAGTTCCAGAAGGCCACCATCGTGTGCAAGGCTAGGCCTTCAGGCATCTCATCCCTCACGAAGTCCCTGAGCCGCGCGAACTGGTGACTCTCAGGCTTCAGGTCTAGCACGACCGAGCGTCGCTGCTTCCAAGCGTGTTCACGAACGGCGTAGAAGATTGCGGTCTTACCGCTTCCCTTGCGCCCGGTCACCATTCGCGCGTGCCCCTTGAAGGCAAGGGCGGACTGGCCGGTGGGGACGAAATAGTCCGGGAGACGTCGAATCTCGTTCTCGGCCGCTAGATCTCCAAGATCAACGCGCTCAATTAGCTTCTCCGGCAGTGACGTTTCTCGCCGGCCACCTAGTCTCTTGGTCGCCGTCTCAAGCGCCATTCGCGCAATAGCATCCCTAAGCAACGGCTCGACCTCTCTAGCGAGGTCGTGAGGCTTGACGAGGTCCCTGTAATCGATGGGCAGTGAAGTCTCAGAGTTCTCTTGCACTAGGGACACGACCTGGCCACGAGCGAGCGCCATCCCGGCGAGAAAAGCGGACATGGCGTTATGGACGATAGAGTCCGTTCTCGCCGGATCAACCAGGTAGGAGAAGAAGCCTAGAGAGTTGCCCACCTGCCGTTCCGCTTCATGTAGCGACAGGCGTGGAAGTTCCGTTCGCTCGTATGCTCGAAAACCTAAGTGGGACTTCTTCACGACGGCCTCAAACGCCGATGACCCCTCGGTGCTTCGCTCAGGAAGCACCATGTATATGGGAACGTCCGTGAGCAGCTTGAAGTCCTGGTGGCCCTGCATCGGCGGAATCGCAGCGAGCTTCAGCGTCTTCGCGAGGGCATCCCCGGTGTCGAAGTCCAAGTAGCCCAGCGTGTCGAGGATGCCGAGTTGCGCAAAGAGGCTCTGGTCGAGTGCGTAACTCGAGTCCCTCACCGGAATCAGTGGAGCGCCGATGCCGCGCGCATAGCCCATCTCGAACAGCACGTTAAAGTTCAGCGTGGTCACATCGGCTATCACACACTCAGTGAATCGGAGCGCCTTGCAGATGGAACAGAAGATCATGCGCCCGCCAACGTCGAGTTCCTTCCAACTCCGCCACCCCAAGTCACTGCCGAGCTCCGAAGCGTGCTGCACAGCATCGGCTATGGGCAGCGGTTTGGACGGATACACAAAGAAGCGCTCGGACACTAGAGCGTCATCGAATGTCTGGTCGCACGGACCAGACGCGTAATGGCAGTAACCGGGCTTGACTTGCGCTGCGCTGTTCAACGGGGTCCCCTCGCCGTATCGGGTGAATACTAGCACCGGGAGAGGTCATCCCACCCCGGCGGGACCAACCGGTCACAAGGGGGCTAGCAGGCGCGTACGCGCTGCTGCGCGAAACGCAGCCCCCCTCTGAGCTGCGCAATGCCCAGAGGGCATGTCCATCCTCCTAGATGCTGATGTATGGCTGTCGAGCCCGTTCTGATGACACCACGCTTACACGCCAGTCCCCCAACAGCATCGAGCACCTTCTCTCACAAGGCAGTGCTACCCTTGCGCTGTAGTTCGCCAGAATCTGTCAACGCTTGGGGGAGCAGACATGAATCCGAACATCCCGTACGACCCCACATCCGCCCT
>JGI24141J26756_1000275_pt1 | contig 14435 bp, 17 predicted proteins | sample BarGraIncu00421A_FD_26756 | JGI IMG/M metagenome (IMG submission 26756) | reverse complement strand
CTTTCAAATGCTGTGGACGTGCTATTATCGTTTTAACAGCGTTGCCGTCAGTTACTTTTACCACATATGCGTGGCCACGTTGCTCCACTACTGTACCTGTCCTACCGTGAAATTTTGGATTGGGCATACCCTTTTGGACGCTAGGGTCGAGGTCGATATGAACTCTCTGTCCAGATTCAAAGCTCCTTATTGCGTGACTAACAGGAGCGATTCCACGTTCACGTATGCTCTTCTTCAGTTTGTATCGCGTCTTCCTTCGCTCACCGTGTGACCTTGGCATTAGAGACCCCCTCCGACTTCTAGAACATCAAGCTCTTCAACTTTTGCATTTACGCCTAAAAGGGCTGAAAGGCTTGGGGTGGTACGTCTATCGTCACCAGATATCAGTTCCTTTACGTAGAGCCCACCCTCACACCGAATGACTATATCTTCTCCTCTCAGTTTAGCGGAATATACTTTTTTGATCCGTTTTAATTCTGCACGACGATGAGCCACCCTTTGGGGCGTGGTTTGTTCAACGTCGCCCTCAAGTTGTAGCAAGGCTTTTTGCAGCTTCTCCGGTTGGATCGGATGGTCGTATGTCACTTTAAGCCTATAAACTTTATCCGAACGCGTGTTCTTCACTTTCACAACCGTTTCATGGTCAACAAATGCGAGTTCGCAAATGGCAACTTTTTCTTGAGATGAATTGACAGTGTGTTCTAGCTGTTGCAGGTCTATATGTCTCTTACGGGGAGACCTCACCTCCAACACAAATGGCCTGCCATTTCCAAGCATGAGCGCGTCAATATCTTCTCTGCCAGCCCCGTGAAAAACGACGTCCTTTCCGAGGCTTGCGTCAAGAACGTAAGTCCCGATTAGTTCCTGAACAGATTCCTGGTATATTTTACCCGTTAGGTTGCACTTTGGACAGCCTTTTCCGCCACAATCGCGGCACGGCCATCTCGTCTGCGGGATGCCCCTCACGAACTTTTTATACCGCCCATATAGGAATAGCGGATTAACGTGGAGTTCAACATTGTCTCGTGCCAAGTCGACGATGAGAAGAATCTCTGGCTTGCTGAATTCGGCCCTTTTGCCAGTGAGAACCTCGATCCGCTTTCCTAATTCTCTGTTTAAGGCAGATTTGAGTGGTTCTGCTGCCGTTGTTTTAGATTCAGCCCAAAGGATCTCCTCATTTTCGGCCAACCTGCCAGACAGTTTGGTACCAACGAGAAAAGAGGAGAACTCGTAGTCATGGAGCTGTTCGAGGCAGCGGTCAACCCACGAATCAAGATGCCCAAACAGACCCCCGCAAACCCAGCAGCCCTCATCTGCAGCTTCCCAGTCTTGAGCGTTGACTGGGGTGTTATTCAGCATTGCCATAACGACGCGGATCGCCTGCCCGCGTTGTTTGTTCGTCAGGTTCGAGGAGCACTCTGCAAACTGTCGCCCGAGACAGTCAGCACAAATGGGTCCTTCTTGCATTATCGAAGCGACTACGTCGAACATAATCTGTCCAATTCGTTATGTATTAGCGTTATGCACTGATCTGTGTGGAGCTTAATTGGCCCGACTCGTATGGTTTGCGCTTGACCGAGCTGCGCCGCCGCCTCCTCAAAAAGACCTAGATGATCTCCCAGTATGAAAGCAACGTTGTTTGTGTGCNGATCCACGTCTCGAACGTCTTTGCCATGTTCGTGAAGGTAAAAAAGGACAGACGCGTCGTTGTAGCGCAGTGCTTCGACNAGGCCGGCGCGCTCAACATAAACTCCTTGTGTCGACCGTCGCTGTCCCNTGCTTAGCTTCACTTTGAGGGCTTTCCTGATGAGGGCGCCAGCACTCCTTTCGTCAGGATTGAGGTATCTCAATTCAGCGCCATCAAAACGTATGATCTTCGGCGGATCAGGTTCCCCCAACAGTACAAGGCACACTTGGGTGTCNCGGCGTATATCAAACGACGTGACAAATGCGGCGGTAACGCAGCGCGCTAATATATCAATACGGCCTGCAGAGCCAGGCATATCTTCAAGCGTAAAATCTCCTGACGTGGCGGCTTTATGCCCAACTATAATGAACTGTCGCATAGCCGCCTCTGGACTGTGTCAGCTCAGCACTTTTTCGGTAAACGCGAGGGTGCCTGAGATCTTTTTGACACGGACTTTAACTGTATCCCCCTTCTGAGCGCCAGGAACGAATAGCGAGTATTTGCCGATCTTGGCGATGCCATCGCCGCGCTTGCCCACTGCTTCGATGCGTACTTCGTAGATACTCCCCTCTTCAAGCGCACTCGCTGCGCTCTCTTTCTTCACGTAGCGTTTCCTTATAGGTCTATGGGCCCCGCATGCGTCGCATTTTAACATGACCGTTCTATCACTTTTCGTTAAATGCGTATCCGGTCTGTTGCATTCTGAGCAGATGACATACTCGGAGACATAGTCCTCGATGATGCTGGCTATCATTTCCTGCGAGAATCTGCCTTGAAAAATGACCCGTCCCCCCTCTACTTTGCCAGCCGTCGCAAGCTCTCGTAAGAGAAACTTAAGCAGGTGCTCGGGGTTTCTATTCAGCACGTCGGAGATCTCGCCGAAATTCTCAAAAACAGTCATTCGCCCTTCAATAAACACGCGGGCCACAGGTATCGAAAAACGCTCGGCGTCTACCGTTGTCTGAGGTAGGTTTTTCATTCCGCGGTCCAAGTACTTTTCATAACTATCCGTACTACTCACCTTCTCGCTGTTCGCACCATATTGAAAGAAATGAGGTCGTGGCTTAGCTTCACACCTTGACTAGCTCACGCCCTTCGTCAACGACGATTCTGCACGGCGGCGGGACTTTCATCGAAGCGCGGCGCAACGCCTCTTTGGCTTTCAAGAAGTTGAGCGGGTTTACGTAAACGGTAAATACTCTTTGGTCAGTGCGCACACGCGCGGCAGTTCCTACCGCCTTGCCGAACGCTCCCCTCATTCCATCTTGAACCCGATCAGCGCCAGCACCGGTGGCCATCTTGTTCTCTCGCAGCACATGGTGCGGGTATAACCGCAGCTTGAGTCGAAAATTCAATCTGCCCGTTGATTTCATTAGGTAACGGTTAGCAGCAATTCTGGCCGCTTCCAGAGCAATATGTCTTATTTGGCATTCTTCGTCAGCGGTGAGCGATACCGCCACTTCAAAATCGCCACTGAGGTTGCCCGTATCGTACTGTGATATCCTGCTGCCAGGGATTCCCCCCATGTAATNTTTCCTCGTGTAGGCGGGCCCTGTAATCTTTCTGTACATCTTAGCTGGTTTGCGTGCCATTCTATCCTCTTTATGTCAACTGTATCTAGCATACACGTGATTCATTAAAAAGTTTTGCTGGGTTAGAGTAAGGCGTAAACTAACGGCTCTGGAAAAAAAGACCTGATTTGTCATCAATTGCTTATGCGTCACCTAAGCCAAGCGAGCAATGACTGCCGCATGTGCCTTATAAAACGGTTCAAGCTCGTGTACGCACATAATGTCCAGCAGCTCTTCAAGCTTCTTCACTTCTCTTTTATACACTGCTTTCGGCTTTGCAGTGACGTCTATGCTTCGTGCTTTGATCATAATGCAAACGTACCCGCCTGTCCTCAAGAACATTTCAGCGTTGGTAATAGCGATTTCAGCTTGTCTCGGCTGTGCAATATCTTGGTACAGGAAATCGACCAGCTCGACAATGTGTCCGTAGTCAGGCTGGAGCGCATTAGCTACTATGGGTACGACATTTTTCACGCGCTCTGACAAGCGAACAAGGTCCCGAGCGACGCGCGGCGCAAACTCTACGGCATAGACGAGTGAAACGATGTTGGCCATGTATGAAACCGTCGTACCAGACGCGGCTCCCAGGTATAGAACAACCTGGTCCGGTCTCAGCGGCACATTCTCCTCTTTTTTCAGTAATGCCGCTAGCTTACTCCTTTGCGGATTCCATAGCCGATATTCTCCAAACACCTCCTCGCCAAAGAGAGCCTCACCTTTCGTGGCGAGATGCGAATTTAACATAAAAACTCCGGCAACTTTGTGGGCCTTTATCGTCATGTCTGGTCGTGTNTGGCGGGCTTATTAATCTCGCTTACGCGTTTTTCCATTTGAGCTAAAAGTTCTGGATGCGCTTTTTTTGAATAAAAATCTAGGCGAGCGGCGATAGCTAGTTTTGCGGCCATTGTCCTTGCAATCTTCCCTCTTTTGCCTAAGGGACTGCCGCGGACCAACGGATGTTGAAATATGAGTCCATGCTTAGGCGGTTTTGCGCCATACTGGAGATGTTTGAACAGCGCCTTAGATGCACCCATCACTTGAATCTTGCTCGCTGGCATTCTCGCGAGTGATTCTAGGCCGCCGGCTCGAGCGATCAGTCGTGCACCGAGAAGTTCACCAGCGAGAGAACAGAGATTAGGGGCGATGTCGCGCATCTCAAGCTCAATGGCANCGGCAATTTTCTTCCTCAGTTCGCTTAGTCGCTCGATGGATTCGACAAACTCGTGCTTAAGCGTCATGTATGTGGTTGACGGGGGGGCNTCAGTTTCTGTTAAGTCCCCTCGTCTAGATATTTCAAATTCGAGGACATCCCACTCCAAAAGGCGTTCCGAGAGCAAGTTTATCGACTCGTCGATATCATCAATTCCGCCGATTAGCTGCATAATTTGTGCGTCTGGGCGAGCAAACGCGGCGGTTATCTGCTCTTTAGCACGCTGTATCGCAACGGCGCGTAGCAGCGAAATGTAGTCGTGCTCCGACGTGACCAATTGGAGTTGAATCGCCATCTCCCTGAGACGACCCCTNTACTGCTTGTCTAAATCGGCAAATTCTTCTCTCTGAAGTCGCAATGCCNTCGCGACGGCGTCCGCTTTTAAGACGTTCGAACGAACGATCTCGTCATTGTGCAGCTCGATCTCTCCGAACCAAGTTTTGAGGATTGTCATACTCTATTTGGCTATTGATGTCGCTATTCCTAACGAAGTACAGTGNTGCCTCTTTAGCTTGTTGATAGATATCCTATATATCTTGAGGCAGAATAATAGATTGTCGGCTGGCAGTGATAGAATTGAACATCGAAATCGGCAAAATAACGCTCAACAATCCAACTATGCTCGCAGCCGGGATCATGGGATCCGCTGCATCTTCTCTAAGGCGGATCATGTCATGTGGGGCAGGTGCCGTTGTTACTAAATCTATTGGACTTCAGCCACGCGAGGGTCACCAAGGACCGGTTCTCGCTGAGGTTCCGGGCGGGTACCTCAACGCACTGGGACTACCCAATATGGGCCTTGCGTTTTTGGACGAACTTGAGACGCTGAGCGCCGAAGAAGAGCGAACGCCGATAATCGTAAGCTTATTCGGCGACTGTGCCGACGACTTTGTCGAGCTAGCCAAAAAGTTCTGCCAGTACGCTGACGCGCTAGAACTCAATTTGAGCTGTCCTCACGCTCATGGTTACGGAATCGAAGTCGGCTCAGAGCCTGCGGCAGTTGAAGTGATTACTAATTCNGTGAGCAAAAACGTTGACATTCCGATNTGGGTCAAGCTCACGCCTAACGTGACCGACATCACGGCACTAGGCCAAGCAGCAGAAAAAGGCGGGGCCGATGCGGTAGTGGCAATTAATACGGTCAAGGCTATGGCGATCGATGTCGAGAGCGCGACTCCAGTTTTAGGCAACGTGTTTGGCGGGCTGTCAGGAAGTGCAATAAAGCCAATCGCGGTGAAATGCGTTTATGACTTATATAGCGCCCTTAACATCCCCATAATCGGTGTCGGCGGGATACGCAATTACGAGGACGCCTTAGAATTCATTATGGCAGGAGCTATGGCCGTTCAGATCGGGTCAGCGGTCGCCACAGATCTGTCGGTGTTTGAGCACGTCGCAGTCGGAATCGACCGTTACCTGTCCACGAAGGGTTTTACACTTGAAGACGCGGTCGGAATCGCACATAAGAGTTACTGACATGGATCTGAAGCAGGTGCTCAATACTACAAGCGTATTGCTCGTTGACAATACGTACGCTGGCTTGAAAGACACCACATTTTCGAAGTATCTCCTTGCAGAGATGCTTGATTCGCCCCTTGACGAAACTAAAGCGTTTATCTGCGATGGGCGAATTCGTGGAGTCGCCTTCAAGCAGGACTTTTGGACGCTCGTAACTGATATCGTCAGGTTTGATCCTGAATTCGAAAGCTATGCCGCAGCGCTACTTCAGGGGGCTAAATGCAATAAAAAACAATCCTATACGGTCGAGGCGGCTGACTTTCATCGAGCTATAGTCGCGCTTTTGTGCGATTTGCTAGTAAGCGGTGAATCTTGCGACTGTCACGACGGCAGACGTTCGCGTATACTGGCATACTCATCCGAGCGTCATGAACGCTTAAAATTGCTATTTAAGACGAAAATTGAGCTTCTTTTTGANCTAGGCGCCGCAGAGATGCTCGAGATATGCTGTGGAAATGGCATGGGTACCGCCGCNCTCTACGATCTNGGATACAACGTTTATGCCTTAGACAACGACAAATGCGCCATTTGTGAGGGGTTATTCCATGGCGCTCTNCGGAAAGAAAATACGGCCGTGTTGGACGCCCGTTATCTCTCAGAATATGAATTCGCTCAGTACCACGAGTTTAGATCCNTCGTCGGCTTTATGTTNGGGGCTATCTACGAGTTTAACAAAACTGATTGGCAAAAAATACTGNCGGAAGCTGCGGCGGTCGTCAATGAAGGGCTTTTTCTGTTCACTGTTCACAAGAANGAGGAAATTGATTTCATTGACAAAACAATGAAAAGTTTCGGCATCAAAGGCCAGGTAGTAGACAACCAAGACGACACCAGCATTTACGACCAATGGGTGTATGTCGGGGTTAAGGAATCAACAGTTTCTAGCGTTCAGTTAACTCGTGACTAAACGCAAGCACCGGCAGCCGGGCATACCATCGACGGGTCTTACCGTGCCTTGTTNGCCGCTTAACCTATATTATTATCGTAATTGTAACAAACGTGAGTTTATNGAAATAAGAAAACAGACACCAATCATTGAGATTGCCCAGATAGCGCACCCGGTATGCAATCTATGACATCTGTTGCTAACAGGCCATACCCCAAGCGGGAAAATGCTAAGTCACCCGCACAGCCGTTGAGGTAAGCAGCAGTTGACGCTGCTTGCATTTTGTCTAGACGTGTTGAAAAAGCGCCAACAAGCCCCGCCAAGACGTCACCTGTGCCGCCGACCGTCATTCCGGCATTGCCCGTCTTATTTAAGCGATACTTTGTTCCGTCTGAAATGATGTCAATTCGACCTTTTAGCAGTGTGATGACGTTCCATTCTCGTGAAAAAGCCTTGACCGCCTCTATTCTTTCTTGAAGGCTGCTCGGAATTGTGGCACCTGTTAGAGCTGCGAACTCACCCTGATGTGGAGTAACAGTTACACTGTGTGCCTTGTAATCAGCGGTTGCCAGGGCACTAAGCCCGTCTGCGTCAAGCGTTATGTTGTCAGAAGCAGATAGTAGNGTACTTACCGCTTTTGTCGTTTCTGGGTCAGCGCCGAGACCAGGCCCGAGCACGACGGAATCGTGTCGGGCGATGAGATCGATAAGGGTTTTTACTTCTTTGGAAGTGATTCGTTCGGTACCTACCTCTTTGACTATAAGGTTCGGACTGAATCCTGCTATGATTTCGGCTTTCGGTGAAGCGACGGTCACAATATCGACGCCGCTTCTCAAAGCCGCCATAGCAGCCAAAGTCGGCGCGCCTGTAAAAGGCCCGCCGCCAATAATCAGCACTCTCCCGTTTTCGCCTTTGTGACTTTCCGCCCGCCGATGAAATGATATATCGCCCGGGCCTGTGTAGAGTTCTGCCTCTAGGGGAATTCCTATGTCGCAGATTGTTGTGTCCTTAACAGTTGTTCCAATTTTAAGGCGATGGAGGGCTATTACGTAATCTGCATTTACCGTCGTTTCTTTGCGATCGCCGCTGGGGACATCAATCGACAGTTTCTTGATTTTTGATTGATTTATTAGTTGAATAGCGGTTTTTTCTGGTTCGCGCACCGATCCGATCAGTCCTGTTCCGAGAATAGCATCGACGAGCATATCATAATCCGCTAGATTCTGAAGTGGACTTTCTGGACAGAAAATTGCGGAGCCTTGGTGGAGGGACACGGAGTAATCCAGATGTTTTAAAGCGTCCCAGTTCTTTTGTGCTTCGTCAGTTTTCAGCGCGCTCTCGCAGCCAACGAGAACTACATGAACAGCACACTCGCTTGATAAATGTCGAGCTACGACGAAGCCATCGCCGCCATTATTTCCGAGGCCGCAGACGACAACTACCTTGTTGGCCGAGACACGTGGGCTTTTAAGTAGGTACCTTACCCGTTCCGCGACAGCCTTGCCGGCGCTTTCCATCAGCTGTAACTTGGAAATGCCGAGTCCGACGCAGTTTTCTTCAATGCGGCGCATGTCTTCTACAGACAGTGGCTCGAGAGGCATAAAACTAAAATGCTTAGTGTAGAAATATAACGCTTGTGCTTAGACGCGTCAGGATTATCGCGGACTATCAGTTCGGACCTCGAGCAGGCGAAGCCCTCTTTTCAAACACGGTGAGGTTCTCTTTGTCGCGAACACGACGGGTTAGTCAGGTGCTAGACGGAGATACGAGGGTCGCAACTCTACGCGCTTCAGACGGGCTTTTCACATTAAGTCAACTAGGCGCACACCGCTTGCACGCATGGTTTCCTTATCCAAAGCTTCGAGTTACAGTCAATTCCGAAGCGACGCCATTCGTTGGAGCGGGCAAAACTGCCTTTGCTAAACACGTTGTGCACGTGGATNCTNACTTGAGGGCACACGACGAGGTGCTGTTGGTTGATGAAAATGATGCGTTGATCGCAACAGGACGGGCGCTTTTGAGTCCACTAGAGATGAACGCGTTTAACAAAGGAGCCGCAGTCAAAGTAAGGCAGGGGTTCCTAGGTACTCGCGAGTATTCGTAACCTAACAGGGCGGTTCGAATGCGCTTTACACGTAGAAAGCCCTGTAAATACTTCGTTAAGGGGGTAGTTTCATGATTCCGGGAATGAGAGGGATGAGTCCCAAGAAAATGCAGCAGATGATGAAACAAATGGGGATCGACGTAGAACAGCTAGAAAACGTCGAGAGAGTGATCATACAGCTTTCTGACAAAGAGCTCGTTTTTGAAGACGTAGCGGTTACGGTAATGAAAGCTCAAGGAACTAAGAACTATCAGATATCAGGGGAACCTATTGAACATGCGCGGATAAATGAAGAAGACGTAAAGTTGGTCACAGAACAAGCGGGAGTCAGCGAGAATGATGCCCGAGAAGCGCTTGTGGCAAGCAACGGGGACCTAGCCGAGGCAATTCTGAAACTGAAAGAGCCGCAATAGCAGGAAGACATGGTTGAGAACGCCCTTCTGGTCTCGATCGCGAATAATAACAAGCAGTTTTTAGTTAGATCCGAGGGGGAACTCCATACTGACGTTGGCATTATAAACCTNGGGGCTCTTAAAGCGCTTGAATTTGGAAGTATTGTAAGCACCCATCTAGGCCATGAGTTTAAGGTGCTGAAACCGCGCGCCCCCGACTATTTTAGTCATTTGAAGCGCACTGGGGCGCCCATGATGCCGAAAGACATTGGCATTATTGTTGCCTATACGGGGTTGAACAAAGAGGACGTTGTGCTCGATGCGGGCACTGGGTCAGCAATCACAGCCATCTTTTTGGGCAATATAGCTAAACATGTTGTTTCTTATGAGATTAACCCGGATTTTGCAAAACGCGCTGCGGAGAACGTAAAACGGGCAGAGCTGACAAATGTAGATATTATTGAAGGTGATATACTCGAAATAACGTCAGAAATTAAGTTTGACGTCGTCACGCTTGACTTGCACGAAATCAGCAATGCAATTCACGCAGTAAAAGACTTCTTAGCACCTGGCGGATTCATAGCGTCGTTTTCTCCATTTTATGAGCAGGTATTTGAGGCGCGAAATGCTCTTACGAACTTCACTCAAATCAAAACCTTCGAGGGAATCGAACGAGAGATACAGTTTGGTAAACGAGGCACTCGTCCTGCTACTAGAGTTGGACACACAGGTTTCGTGACAATAGCTCGAGTTTGACTTCTTTAAGCAAGTAAAAATGCTCTCCTTTACAAAAGATGCGCCAACTTATAAATAATGAAACCTAACCGTTTTTTAGAGGCGGACATATGGGTTTGGGAACCGGCACGACTGAACCCGACGTAGATTGTGTGGCGTTCATGGGACACGAACGGTACGGGGCAACTAAGTACGTCCGTTGCGGAGCGTTTGGCATACTCCCAATTGAGTCCTGCAAACAGTGCGTCGAGTTTCGGAAAGCAACCGTGCCTGACTACTACCGCTAGGCTTTCGATTACGCAACTGCAGTCGCGTAAGCGTTCTCAGTTTGTTGGGCGATTTTGTCCCACGTAAGAGTCCCTCTAACTGTTGAGTAGGCCTCAGTTGCTAGATCGTCTCTTAAACCCTGGTCAGCAATTAGTAGGTTTATAGCTTGTGAAAGGGCGAGCGTATCTCGTGGGGATACAAGCACGCCGCAGCCTTCGTTCAAAATTTCAGGGATCCCGCCCACGTTAGTTGCGACAACAGGGCGTTTGCACGCCATAGACTCGATCAAGAAGAGACTTGAAGCTTCCATGAGGCTCGGGATCACAACTATATCCGATGCTGAAATTAATTGTGGCAACTTAGAATGCGGCACCGCTCCGATGAATGAGACGTCGTTTTGAAGGTTGTGGCGCGCCACAAGTTTTTGGAGGTGCTGCTTGTGCGGTCCATCTCCTGCTATCACAAGCTCGGCATCATATTGTGCCATAATGTTTGGCATCGCCGAAATAAGGTACTCTAAACCGTTTTTCTCAACGAGCCTCCTCGCAGTGAAAAGAATGGTTCTCTCTCCGACGAGGTCGCTGGCTGCAACGCCGGGCTTAAACACGTGCGGATCAAAGCCATTGTGAATCGTTACTACTTTATCGGGTGGAGCTCCCCATTTGATGACCCTGCGTGCAAAATATCCACCTGTGTGGATTTGCATTTTGGACATCCGTGCAAGCATCGGAGCGAGTGTGCGCTCAGTTAGTCTGTACATCGACGAGATGATAGGGGGCTCTATGTAACGCCAGATGTCATAATACGAGCCGTGGATTGTGTTGACCGCAGCCCCTCTATATTTTCGAGCTAAGACGTTTGCTGCTACGCCCGATGTGTAGAAATGACCGTGATAGATATCAAACCCCGAGAGCTCTGCTGCAAGCGCTGCAAACGGAAATGCGACCTGTCTAGCAAACCTGAGGTTTGCAGGATCCCAGGTACGTCTCATTGTGCCTGCGAGATCAATGGTTTTAACCTTCACGTCTTCTATATGAAACTCAGCAGCTCCATTGCTTGCCCCGTTGATAATCGTTACTTCGTGCCCCAATCTTGTAAGTGATTTTGATAGTTCAAGCAATGCAACTTCAATGCCGCCCAGCAGCACCCCGTCTGGTCGCGGACCGAGTTCGTAAATGTGTGCAATTCTGAGCGACTTCATGCACGCACCTTCCATTGTTGCGCAATTTGAGCTAGCGTTAAAAATGTAAAGCGTGAATCTTCGCGCAGATCTCGTAAGACCGAGGAGAATAACTCCTTGTAGCAGCCGATTTCGTGCGCCGGGTGAGCGTACATCACGAACGGTACTTTTTTTGTGTGCCAAACATCTCTGTTCTTTCGCATCGTCGCTTTAATCTCATCTTCAGAAAATCCCGCTATAAAGAGCTCACCAATCGAATCCATCGAAACTGGCACTTGCAAGACAGGATCCCTTTTAGGCTCTGTTTCGGGGTAGAAGGGGGGTATCGGCTTGTCGCTTTTAAAATCACTTGAATAGTCAAAGCCAAGCGCGTTAATAGCCCTTAAAAAAGCGCTCGTTACAGTAAATCCAGGAGAGGCAAACCCCTTTATATCCGCCTCAGCTACCGCCTGCAATCCCTCCAACCCCTTGCTGATAAGCTCAGTGATTTGGATCTCATCCATGTTGCGCAAGTTACGTATCCACGCGTAGTGATCGTATCCGTGTAATCCGATTTCGTGTCCTTCTGTTTTGGCCCTTAGTACTGCCTCTGGGCACGCAGCTTCTACTGGCGTTTTTCCCAACAGCCCATTTAGACTGTGGGACCCATACCGCAGCGGTTTCGACCTGATGAATCTGAAGGAACCTCGCGGGTCTGTGATATACTTGAATAGGTTGAGCGCTAACCTGTCCGGGCCAGTCGTGATGAAAAGAGTTGCTTTAATGTCAAGAAGTAGAAGCAAGTCGAGCAATTCAGGTAAGAGAGCAATATCTCGCGTGCTATCGACATCTATTCTTATCGCTGCGGGGGTTTCAAGCATCGTCAATTCCACAAAAAGTATATCTACAAAAGTTTTCACAAACCATATTTAGTATTAAGGCTGCTGTAGCTAAAAGCTATTTTACAGTGCGTTTTTTTCATCTGATCTCTCAGAGGCAAATAAACCGTGGATCGTTCAGTGCTCAGAAAGGATCATAGTGTCGCGTTGAAGCTAGGCTTACTATGTGCATGCCTTATTTTTACGTTTGCGGTGTTTAGAAGCGTTTTTGCTGGTGCAGCGCTTCTCTTTGATTACGCCACGCTGAAGCAAAATGGGTTCTATTTTTGGGCAGTTCTAGCCCTGTGCATCTTNTGGACGTACATTAAGCGAGCGGACATCGTCGAGGCTTCCCGAGGAGGGACCGANGCTAAGTGGTTAATCTTTGGNNTGNTATTGGCTAGTGTTTCAATTGTTCTTCTGTTCTACGTTTCGGCATTCTCAGCTTCGCTCCCACTAATCCTTTTTGCCATAGGGTTCGTCATCGTGGCTCAATTCTCACTTTTTTTTGGACAAGCGTCAAAAATACCGCTCTTACTGTTGGGATTATTCGGGGTTGCCGTAGGTTTCCCAGCACTGCTTGAAAACACGACACTTTTCTGGTTTCCCAGGGTAACCGCGGTGCTCTGTGTGTCAACGCTGCAATCTCTCGGATTGCCGGTCACTTTAAATGGGGTTACGGTCACGTTGACCAGTCTGTTGGGCTACGATATCGTCACGAAGGTTGATCCAAGATGCGCCGGAAGNGATTCGCTGGCCATATTTCTCGCCATTTTCGGACTTATGATCATCGACCGAAAACCGCAGAACAAGCTCTTGATTGGACTGCTCATTTTTGGTGTGATTGGTACGTATCTCCAGAACTTCGTGAGGCTGTTGTTGCTTTTTGCCGCTGGCTATTACTACGGCGNTGATGCGCTTTGGACGGTACACGACTACGCCAGCTATGTGCTCTTTCCGGTCTGGTTTCTTGGCTTTTCTGTTATTTACTTAAGATACGCCCGAAAACCTGGGAACTCTGCGATCGAGCGGAAAACGAGCGCTAAAAGTACATCGAAGCTCTGATAGGGACCTCTAGAACTACATACCTACAAATACTGTAACGTTTGTAGGCGGTACGTTGCTCGAAGGGACTCGAATAGGACCTGTAAAAAGAGACCGTCGTGGGGATATCGCCATTTTTATATACGGCTAAGCCTAGTTTAACTATCTGGCGAAAACTATGAGGAAAGGTTATCTCNGTTTGTTAGCGGTCACGATGGTGATCGCTTCCATTATGATAGCTGGCTGCACCACCTCNAATCAAGCTAATCAAGCGTCCAGCTCAGAAACAAGCAACGCGACGACAACAGCGGCAGCAAAAACTACAAATTCGTCTGTGGCCAGCGCGTCTCCGACCGTAACACCGTCATCAAGCGCATCGCCAACTGTAGCGACACCGACGCCAACTGTAGCGACACCGACGCCTTCTGTATCGCAGAAGACCGCCACGTCGATTCAATTCACCAGTCCAAGTGTTATGAAGCCTCAATCCTTAGGAATCAATGTAATTTCGTCAACGTCAGGGCTTAGAATTTGCACCCCCGGATTGGTCACTGCGACACTAGGAACTGTAACGTCGGGAGGTAGTGACTGTTTTTCCACCGCCTACCTCGTCACAAGCAGCCTGAATCCAGGCACATATGACGTCACACTGAAATTTGCTGGTGATAGTACTTATCAACCTTCGCAAAGCACGGTAAGGATAACTATAACCTAGTCGCACAGCCGGTTTTGATTCGAGAAGACGAACAGGTTCCGTTTTTCTTTGCCCACCCCATCATAATAACCCGTTTAGATGGGGCTGTTGAACTTCTCGGAAAGTAACGGCATTTCGATATTTTTATATCACTCAGCAACAGAAATAAACGCCGAGTGGCACTTCGCACAGTTAGACAGGGTGAGATTGCCGAACATCTATAGTCACTCTAACATTATGAAAGCCAAAAAAATCGTGCTGTTAGTTATGATGTCCATCGTTTTGGCAGC
>JGI24141J26756_1000271_pt1 | contig 14555 bp, 13 predicted proteins | sample BarGraIncu00421A_FD_26756 | JGI IMG/M metagenome (IMG submission 26756) | reverse complement strand
TCCATAAAACTAAATCATGAACATCGTAAAATATTGACAAGCGCAGAAGTCAATTTTTATGTTTAATTTTAAGTTTATGAATTAATCAGGCTAGATGGTATTAAATTTTTTATTTCAATTCAATGATTCTTTTTAATGCAACTTGTGCATAATTAAATTTAAAGCACCAGTCCTTGCAGAATTTTTTTAATTCAGGTTTCAGATACCGGTCAAAATAATATTGATATTTGAAAAGAGCATAGGTCTTTCGTTCGTATAAATCGACATATTCGCTCAGGTTGAATTTGTTATATTCATTCATCAATGTTGTGATTTCCTCTCTAACCTGGTCTTCGATCTGCAGAGAATAGGGTACAGAAAAGATGTTCTCGAGTCCTTCAGGAATCTTAAACCTTTTTCGGGATTTAGCGCCTGGTTTCTGTATTATGCTATCGATATATTTTTGAAACTTCTCTTTGTCACCAAGTAACTCATCATACTTTTCCAGATTGATATTTTTCTTCTTCAGTTCTTTGGCCAGGTCAATAAGATCTTTTTTCTTGAAGTAATAGGTGCTACCACGTTTGAAAAAGTTTTTAAACTGAAACTGATCAATGAGAATTTTTCCTGAATTATAATTCGCATGTTTAATAACTGTTTTAATCTCATAGCTCTCAATCCATTCTTTTCTCGCAATTTGCAATTTCCTGAATTCCTTAGCCGACTTAGAAATAGCTTCCCTGGAGAATTTTTCTTTTGCTGGTAAGTCACTGGTACCTACTAAATCTGAAAGCAGTCTCCGAATAGCTTTTAATTCTGTATGCAGCCTATCCTCACTCAAAAGAGTTCGGTCTTCTCTATAAGTATCTTCCATGAAATATTCTTCTTGTGGATTTTTAGTTACTGTTGAAGAATGATCTCTTCAGTGATGTCTACTCAAATACTCATCCAGGTGTTCCCCACCACTCTTGTGCCTCGTTTTTTGGATAAACTCATCCACTTCTTCCCTTTTGAAAAGGATGCGACCGCCAATTTTATAGTACGGGATTTTCGATCCTCGCATATTTGTTATAGCTGCTGTCGATATTCCAAGATGTTGAGCAAGCTGTTTTGTGGTGACCCAGGTTGCAGAGAGAGATGATGTTTTGTCTTGGTTTTCGATTTTTTGGATCAGGCCTTCTAATTTTTTTTCGATGGCCTGCAATCTCTGGTCAAGCAAATCAAATGGATTTTCCATGTCAGGTAATTTTAATATTTATCATAAAATTACACTGAAATAAGCAGATGCAACTTAACTATTTTTGTATTGCTTTCTGTACTACTAATGAAAATGGCCTCGTAAATATTTGATTTACATGGCCATATGATTTACTCAGTCGGGGTGAGAAACTGACCAAAATCCGTTTTCACAATACCGAACTTTAATCTATATCAGTCAGACGTGCATATTTGACAATTTGTACTGAATTAAATGTTCATTATGCTCAATAGTCATTTTGTCAGTATAATGTTTAAGAGTTCTTGGCTCAGCATGGATTGCGAATTGTCTTATTCCCTCTTCTCTAAAGCTAAGATGGTTAAGAATGGGCGCCTACCTTATTTCAAAGACAGGTACCACAAAAAAAAAATTTGCCAGACACAGGACGAGTTTTAGCACCCAGATTATTAAAATGGTAATTCTTCAGATTCTTTTATTGCTTCAGATTCTGGTACGTTTATGCACCAAGCTGCAGGGTAATTTTTCTTAAGTTCTGTGTTGTCAATCTGAATACGATACATTTTCTTTCGTGGCAGATAAAACAGACTTCCGATACCCCCAACGTAGTTAATACTTTTATTTTTCACATAGACATAGCTTATGTCTTTGTATCCGGCATCTTCCAGCGCCTTTATACGGTCTGCCAAAGAGTAATTGTCTTTAATGATTGCAGATATTTCTGCTTCAGCTTGAATGATTGTCTTCTTCATAATTATATTTATCTATATAACTGTAATTTTTTGTGATTTTTACCGCTTTTCATACTGCTTCCTGCATTCAAGCACTTTTTTAAAGTGCAATAAGTTCCACCAGTAATGTTTACAGTAGTACCAAAGCAATTCGAACCAACGCGCTGTACTCTCGTGACGGCACATATATAATGCGCCATTATTGTCATGTAAATTTTGGATCTTAGTCACACCGGAATAGACATATACTATTCCAGCAATTGTTTTACCAACTTCTTCAAATGATTTAATTGAATAGGATTCATACATTACATCATCAAAGTAATGCCATGCCCATTCTTCTGATTCTGCGAAAATGTAACACCAGTTACCACTTTCAAATTCTGCCTTAAAAACTTTCATATTTTTAATATTTAATTCTTTTTTTATTTCTCATAGTCAGCTGTTCTGCTACTTGAATAAATATGTTAGTCGGCAACCAAAAGGATAATTTTTTAACATTATTTAACATTATTTAACATTAATTTCACCAAAATAAAAACACACAACCAAATCAACTTACGGAGTTGCACCGCATGTTGTTTCAAATCGTGGTTTTAACCTGACACTGGTCAGGTTTGTGGTTATGTAGGTAGCCAAACACACTTTTTTGCTAATCCTTGACTTTTATGACAACGATTCTGCAACTTTAAGATTTGAACCCAAGGGGGAGCAAGTATTTAGAAAAAGTATATCTTCGGTTTATCTGAAAGACGGATGTCGTGGAAAGTTTTGACAGGTCAGATTACAATTAACGTTGCTCTGAACCCCAAACCAAAATTATTAAAAATTAAGAAAGAAAATGTCGATAGAGAAGCGACTTGTCTATTTGAATCCCTCAAAAACTCCCAAACCAAACAGTGCAAAGTCGTACTTGACAGGATCCTCTTTATCCAGGTTTCGTAAAGTATCGTCTAACTCTGAAACTGCTTTTGAATCATTCTGCTTTCGTGTCAATAAGCCGAGTTTTCTGGCAACATTCCCTGAATGAACATCAAGTGGGCATGAAAGGATTGAAGGTGATATCGATTTCCAAAGACCGAAATCGACACCTCTATCGTCTTTCCTTATCATCCACCGCAGATACATATTTATTTTTTTTGCCGCTGATCCTTTGAACGGATCTGAAATATGTTTAATTGTCCGGATGTCATGTGGCAATTCAAAAAACATATTCCTGAATTGATGAATAGCTGGCTGCAAGGAGTCTTGTGTCCGGTATTGGTTGAATATACCTTCCAATCCGTTTTGTGTCTTATAAATGTGTTTAAGTGCTTTAATGAAGTAGATAAAATCTGCAGCATTAAATGTCCTGTGGATGACCGTTGATATTCTTTCAAGATCATTTTCACTATGGTGCAATATAAAATCATATGGAGAATCATCCAGATATGCCATCATCCGATTTGCATTTCTAAGGATCATAGTTCGATTCCCCCAGGCAATGGTTGCTGCTAAGAAACCTGAAATCTCGATATCTTCTTTGCTGGTAAAACGATGTGGGATGCTTATGGGATCATGTTCAATAAAGTCAAGCCGATTATACTTTTCGACCTTTTCATCTAAAAACTCTTTCAGCTCTTCCTTTTTTAACTTCATATCCGTAATTTGGCCATAACAAAGTTAAGGAAATATGGATAAATATTATGCTACCTCAATACTCCGTAGAAATATATTTAATCTTTTCCCGGCAGCTCCTCCCGTCACATCGGCAAAATGCTTTTCATTTCTTAACGCATGGTGAAGAGAGAAGAAAGTCAAACGCAGATGCGACAAACCTTCTTTAACTGAACCGGAGTCTTTCATTCCCTGAAGCACAACATCTTCCATGCTACCAAAGTTGGAATAGATATGTCTAAGTCCTTTGAGAAAATAGATACAATCAGTTCCATTAAATGTCCTGTGAACAAAACGGGAGAATCTTGAAAAATCATTTTCACTGGCCGCCATAATAAACTCATAAGGAGAATTATCCATCAATTCCATCATCAACCGGCTGCTTCTCAGAATAAGATCCCTTCTACCCCATGCAATTGCTGCAGTAAGAAAACCAGAAATCTCCCTGTCACGATCTTCCAGGAAGCTGTGAGGATAGAAATCGGATCAGAATCAATAAATGAAGGATTATTATACTGAAGGAACTTTTCTTCGAGAAATGCCTTTATTTCAATTGCAGGAATACCGTTGTATGATTGCTTAAGACTCATTTACAATAAGTCCGTCTTTAATCTGTAGAATTCTGTCCGACATTGATGCAAGTTGGCGATCGTGAGTTACAATTATAATAGTCTGGCCAAATGTATCCCTGAGTTTAAAGAAAAGCTTATGAAGTTCATTTTTATTCTCAGTATCNAGATTCCCGGATGGCTCATCGGCAAGAATGANTGAAGGATTATTCACCAGGGCACGGGCAACTGCAACGCGTTGNTGTTCTCCGCCGCTGAGCTCTGATGGCTTATGTTCAAGTCTTTCGGTAAGATTTAGAAATCCAAGAAGTTCGGAGGCCCTGNTCTCAGCCTCGGTTTTACTTTTACCGGCTATATATGCAGGGATACAAACATTTTCAAGAGCTGTGAATTCAGGAAGCAGTTGATGAAACTGAAAAACAAATCCGATATTATTATTACGGAATGCTGCCAGAAATTTCCCTTTGAGACGGCTTATATCCGAATCGTTAAAATAAATTGTTCCGCAATCCGGTCGATCGAGTGTTCCGATTATCTGGAGAAGTGTTGTTTTGCCTGCCCCGCTGGCACCAACTATTGATACTACCTCCTTATCTTCAATCCGGATATCAATCCCCTTAAGAACCTTAAGGTTTCCATAAGCTTTTGTAATACCGGTCGTCCTGATCATACTTTTCTCTGAAGGTAGCTGGAATATGATGGATATTTGAAATTAATCACTCACTTCTTTATAATATCCGTCAGAAACATGGCTGGATTCTTTCGGAGTGGTTTCTGTTGCTTTGGGTATATCTGTCTGAACATCTTCTTTTACTTCCTTCCCGGCATTTTGAATGTTTTCTTTTATTTCATTAACGTCATTATGAATGCGATAAGTAAGATCATTCATGTTTTGCCGGACATCTGAAGTAACATTATTCATATCGTTCTTTATAGTATCAGAAACCTCATTCATATCTTTATTAATCTTTTCCGAAAAAGTCGTTACATCTCTTTTTACCGAATCAGTAACATCGGTCAAATCTCTCCTTATATCCTCAGTGCTCGTTTCAATCTCTCTTCTTATCTCGTCAGTAGCTTTTTTAAAGTCCCTCATCCCTTTTCCCAGGGTCTTGGCGATATCGGGAAGCTTTTCGGCTCCAAAGAGAAGCAGGGCAACAATGATGATAACAAATATTTCCTGTCCGCTCATAACAATTTATAATAAAATGTTCCTCCCATATGACCTGACAAAGTTAGAAAAGTTTAATGATATTCCCAGTGATATGATTTCTATTAAAATAAAACAGAGGCTGTCTCAAAAAGACAACCTCTGCATTTTATTTTATACTGAATCAGATCAACTTTTATATCTAAGCTTTAATCTTAGCTTTGGATTCTTCAGCTATTTCATTTCCTTTTGGTGTTGTGTCGTACATTAAAGCTGTTGCGACAAAGACAGATGAATAAACTCCCGTGCCTATCCCAACAAGAAGGGCAAACATAAATCCACGGATCACTGCACCTCCAAAAATGAACATAGCAACTATCGTGAGAATCACGGTTAAAGTAGTGTTTATGGTTCTGCTCAGAGTCGAGTTAATGGCCATATTAAGAACCTCTCTCAATGGTCGTTTCCGGTATAAAGGAATATATTCTCGAAGCCTGTCGAAGACAATAACCGTATCGTTTACGGAGAACCCGATAACTGTAAGGATAGCCGCTATAAATGCCTGGTCAATCTCCATGGAGAAAGGCATTAGACCCCAGAAAATTGAATATACTCCGATAACAAGCAGTGTATCATGAGCTAGTGACATAACCGCTCCGAAACCGTACTGCCAGTACCGGAACCTCATGAAGATATAGAAGAAGATAAGAACGAGTGCGATGCCAACTGCATAAAATGCATTGATTTTGATGTCTGCTGCAACAACCGGGCCAACAGTTTCAGAACTTCTTCTGTAATTATTCAGGAAAACTTCTTTACTGACATCGGCGGGTATAAGTCCTTTCAATCCTTCGAAAAGTTTGGTATCAACTTCGTCTTCAACTCCTGTTTCGTTGATCTTATATTTGGTTGTTATTTTAACCTGCTTATCGCTACCGAAAGTAACTACCTGGGGAAGCTCACCGAAGGCCACGTTAAGTTTGGCCGCAATGTCCTCAGTCCTTACAGGCTTATCAAATAATATAACATATGTACGTCCACCGGTAAAATCGATACCCGGATTAAGTCCTCTTACAAACAATGAAACAACGCCTGCCAGAAGAATAATTCCTGAAGCAACATAGAAATATTTTCTCATCCCTATAAAATCTATCTTCGTGTGTTTGAACACATTAGCGGTAATTTTAATCGAGAAAGTGAGATTTACATTCCTTTTCAGAAGAGATTCATAAATAATTCTGGTTATGAATATAGCCGTGAACATTGATGTCAGAATACCAATTACAAGAGTTGTTGCAAAACCCTTTATAGGACCACTTCCAAAAACATAAAGTACAATACCGGTGAGAATCGTAGTTACGTTCGAGTCAATAATTGCCGAGTAAGCATGACGATAACCATCAGCTATGGCCAGCTTCATTCCCTTTCCGGCTCTTAATTCCTCCCTGATACGTTCATAAATAAGCACGTTTGCATCAACAGCCATACCCATTGTGAGTACTATACCCGCGATACCCGGAAGGGTAAGGACAGCATTCAGTGAGGCAAGCACACCAAAAAGGAGAAATACGTTGGAAACCAGGGCAATATTTGCAATAGTCCCGGCACTCTTGCTATAGTAGAATATCATAAATGCAAGAACAAGAGCAAATGCAATAATAAATGATATAAATCCCGAATTAATTGCTTCCTGACCAAGAGTAGGTCCGACAATTGTATCGGAAATAATATGAGCAGGAGCAGGCAATTTACCTGATTTCAGGATGTTAGCCAGGTCATCTGCTTCCTCAATAGTGAAGTTCCCGGTAATTTCCGTATTACCGCCTGTGATCTCATTCTGAACTGTTGCGGATGAACGGACATAACCGTCAAGCATCACTATCACTGAACGTCCGATGTTCTCGCGTGTCATTCTTGCCCATATCTTTGCGCCCTCTGAATTCATCGACATATCGACTTTGATCTCAGAACCTGTAATCCCGGATGATGTTCTTGCGGAGGTAATTACATCTCCATCGAGAGGCGGACGGCCATCGCGGGTGGTAATTTTTATAGCATGAAGTTCGTATAATGATTTTGTAGGATCATATTTATATGGATTCTGGCTCCATGCCAATCGAAGATCACGTGGGAAAAGAGATTTAATCTGATTCATTCTGAGATAACCATTCACTTTTGCAGTATCTTTTGAGCTTGCGAGCCCGACCATACTTGTAGGCAAAGGTTGTCCCTGTTCATTTACGCGCGGGTTGAGAATACCAAATAATGGATTCTGAAGAGTAAATCCTTCGCGTGTAGTTGCTGCAGCAACTTTGGAGGTATCTTTATTAATCAGATCAAGAAGTGACTGGTCTTTTTTAGTGGTATCCGAAGCTGCACCTTTTATTGATGGTTCGGTAGTTTTTATATTTGCTTTCTCAGTATTGGCCTGAATTTCTTTCAGAACATTGTTGGCCTGGGACAGATAGCCAATAATCTCGCTGTTTTCATAACACTCCCAGAATTCCAGATTGGCTGTACCTGAAAGGAGTTCTCTGACACGTTTNGGATTNGTCTGGCCTGGCAGATTAATTAATATACGNCCTTTTGTCGACATCTGGGTAATGTCGGGCTGAACAACACCGAACCTGTCAATCCTGGTACGAAGGATATTGAATGCATTGGTTATTGCACCCGATACTTCACTGTCAAGTACCTTAAGAACCTGTTCGTTTGTTGAATTGAAATTGATTTTTTCTTTCAGTTCAACTGTTCCAAATATTGAGGCAAGTTTTTCACCGGGGGCAATTTCCTGGAAAGCTCTGCCGAATAAAGTAAGATAATCTGACTGGCTCTGTTTCTGAAGCTCTTTTGCGCGGAGCAGCGCAGCATTGAAAGATTTATCAGGATTATAGTTTGAAAGAGCTTTTAAAATATCTTCAACAGATACTTCAAGGATAACGTTCATCCCGCCTTTAAGGTCGAGACCAAGATTCAACTCTTTTTTCTGACAATCCTTGAATGTGTACCCCAGGAAACTCCATTTTTCTTTTGGCAAAGTGGAGATTGAATCGAGATATTGAGTTTCTTTTTCCAGGTTTCCTTTTGCATATGCTTTGGCTTCCTTTTTAACCTTGTAGGTTGCGCCTGTGAATGAAAGCTGGTATATCGATACCAACCCTAATGCAATTGCCAGAACGATGATTGCTGCTTTATTCTGCATTTGTCTAGTCTTTTGGGATTATTTATGAGTTTTTTTCTATTCTTCTTTGATTGAGGCGCAAAGATATTAAAATTTTATAAAAATCGTGAGAATTATACTATAATGGTAGTATTTTTCCCCCCTCGAGGGGAATTAAAGGGGGTTTCCAGATCAGTAGGACCTACCTAATATAATTCCGTTATGCTTGTAATACCTCCTCTGTCGCTTCCTTCGCCTTCGCGTAGCCGCTTCGGCGGAGCAAGGGCGACATCTCCCCCCGTTGGGGGAGAAAAAACTCCAAAGGAAGCAGATTTTTTATTGTATTAGTTTATCATAATCNGTCTCAAGAGCTTTTCTATTAATAAAGTCGAACAAGGTCAGACTGCGNATNTTATAGAAAAAGCTCCAGTAATCCTGCAAGGACTGGACNTAAGCCCTTTTGTTCTGNTCTTTCCGGCTATCGGCNTCATTAAGGTCAAGTACTGCAATCTTTCCAATAAGAAAACGCTGCTTGGTAACTTCAAATCTTTTCATTGCAACCGTGTCGGATTTTGCTGCAATCGCGACCTGGTTTTTCTGCAGATTAAACTGTTCCACATCCAGGAATAGATTTTGCTGAAAGTCAACCACGGCCTGATTTGCCTGAACCTGTGCCAGTTCGAGGCTCGATTTTGCCATCTGGTATCTTCCCTTGCCAAGACCCCAGTCGAGAATTGGCAATGTAAATCCCACCCGCACCCTTTGTGAATTGTTCAGGTTTTGATATGCATCTGAAAAATCAGTTGACTGTTGTGATAAACCCAGCGATGCAGTTAAGCTTGCGTTAAGTCCTTTTGATGCTTTAGCCTGGGCAGCATTACTCTGGGCATTAAGAATATTGATCTGTTGATTAATTAAATCAGGATTATTTTTCATAGCCAGATCCAGAACTTCTTTCATTTCAACCTGCAAGTCGGGTATCTCATTCGGCAGAATAAGTTCCAGTCTTACATTTTCGTTATATCCGAGAAATGATCTTAATCTTATCTCCCTGTCACGCAAATTCATATCTGCCTGTTTTCTGGCTGTTTCAGCATTGAGCCAGGAGAGCTGCATTTGCAGGAGATCGTCTTCAGCTATAGTACCCAACTGATACCTTCCCTTTGCAATTCTGTATAAAGTATCTGCATTGGAATAGTTCATCTCTGCTATCTGTTTATTTATCTGAGCCAGAGCAAGGGAAAAGAAATTCATTACTGCACTTTGATGAACCCCTTCAATATTTGAGAGGTAAGTTTTCCTGGCGGCGTCATATTTTACAGGCTCTATTTTCTTTTGCCATTTTAGAGTATTATATTTTCTGATTGGTTGAGTAATGTCAACGCTTACCGGGTTGGTAATATAATTTACGGGTACATTTTTTGCAATATCCCTGAAAAGAGTAAGATCTGATCTGAGAGCAATTACAGTCCCTGTCGGACCAATGTTCTGAGAAAGTGATAGTGTCCCAAGATTACTTAATGTATTTGTCTGCCTGTAAAAAAACTGGTTTGTGGCATAGTCGTAAACCTTATCAAGACCATTGCTGAAATCGGGTGTGGTACCGGATAAGGTCAGAGAGGGTAAATATTGTGCCTGAAATGACCTGTACTGCCAGTAGCTGGAACGGAATCTGTGTTTAGCCATTAATGCATTGGGTGATTGCTCTTCTGAGAGCTTTATAACTTCCTGGAACGTAAGTTTTTTAACTTCCTGAGCGTCAATTTTCCTGGTTGAAAAAAGTGACGCAACTATCATAGAAAATAAAAGTAATTTCTTCATTTTTATATTATAATAATTTATACCATCTTTTCTTCCCCCCTGGGGGAAGATGCCGAACTTGTGAGGCAGAAGGGGTTATTCATATCTCAATGATTCAATCGGATCTTTTTCTGATGCCCTTTTTGCCGGTGAGTAGCCAAAAATTACTCCAACCGCTGCCGATACTCCAAATGCAATAAATACAGAGAAGAAGGATACAATTGTCATAATCCCGGCGATTTGCTCTATGAGTTTAGCCATAATAACTCCAAAGAATACACCGATAAAACCTCCTGACACACTTATAAGAACAGCTTCTGAAAGAAATTGTACAACAATATCCATCTTTTTGGCTCCGATTGCCATTCTCGTACCTATTTCTTTTATCCTTTCCATAACCGAAGCAAACATGATGTTCATAATTCCGATACCGCCAACAATTAGTGATATACTTGCTATAGCTCCGAGTACGATATTAAAAATGTCTTTGGTACGCTGCTGCTGTTTAAGAAGTAATTCAGGAACGGTAATTTCAAAATCCTTAACTCCTGTATGTCTTCTGGTAAGCATTCGGCTGAGTATTTCAGTAGTCGGTTGAAGTTGCTCTGTTTCAGTTACCTGAACAACTATTCTATCGAGTTGATTATAATTTGTCTCTGCGTCACTTGATGCATCAGAACTGCTGACAACGACTCTTGACATTCCTCCGCCACCTCCGCTGAAAAACTGAACTGAAGTGGCTTCCGAAACAAGTTTTGTATTAAGAAGTGCCCTGTTCTGATATCTTAACAACATNGTCTGGATNGGNATATAAATGTTGTCGTTGTATACATTTACACCTTTTTCTTCAAATCCTGTGAGGCTTACATTGGTTTTCTGAAGTACACCAATTACTTTCAACCATATCCCGTTAAATTTGATATACTGGCCAAGAGGATCTATTTTGCTGAAAAATTTTGCCCTTATGTTGGCGCCAATAATACAAACCTGTATGCCATTTTCTTCCTGAAAAGAGTTAAAAAAAGCTCCCCCCACCAAAGGCAGATTGTACAGGTAAAAATAATCATTAGAGACTCCCACAAGCTTGGCAGTATATTTAACTCCATTGAGCATTGCTGTTGAGTTAAAAGAAATCTCAGGACTGATTCTCTTAACAGAAGGAAGTGTTTCCTTTATAGCATCAACATCAAGCAGATTTAATCCTCTTGAAAACTTCTTTTGCTGTTTTTCCCCCTCTGTGGTAGAAGAAGTTTTATCTGGGATGACAGGATTGATAAGGATATTGTTAACTCCTACCATTTTCATTTGTTCCATTATCTCCTGTTTTGCACCTTTCCCGATTGCAAGCATAGCTATAACTGCGGCTACTCCGAATATAATTCCAAGGGCTGTAAGCATCGATTTCAGCTTATTTGAGACAATTGATTCAACAGCAATTTCAATATCGTGGAAATATCGTAATATAAATTTGAACATTTTATTTCCTGTTTTAGTAATTATTTCTTAATTGTTGTCGGAGCAGAAACCTGTCCGTTTTGACGCTGGCTCGGCTGACCTGGCTGTCTTCCTGTTCTGCGTCTTGATGATGTATCTCTTACCCCACCCTGTTGACCATCCCTCATTTTCATAATCCTTCGCATCATGGCTGTGTCTCTGGGGGCTCCGTTCTGTCCACCGGGCTGGTTACCTCTCATATTTTGAAAACGCCGCATCATTTCCGGTGTAATATTCATTCCCGGCCTTCCCATCATTCCACCCTCATTTTCTTTTGCCTTTTCAGCTTCCTGTCTGACACGCAGCTCTACAGCTTTTTTCACTTTTTCGCGTTCTTTTATAACAGAAATCAACTCTTTGCCTTCCAATTTGAAATTTTCTGGTTTTTCAGGTGTACTCAGATAAACCTGAATTCCAGTTTGCAGACCTTGTTCAACAACTACATTATTCTCATTCGATTCCCCCAGTACAACAACCTGCTTTTTTCCGTTTTTCATATATACAAAAGGTATGCTGTCGGGACCAGCCTGAACACATTCAAGCGGGATAAATACAACATCATTAATTGTTTTAGTAACTATCTTGTTTCCGGTTGTCATTGAGGGCCTTAAGATAGGATCGGATCCGTCTACTTCTATAAGCACTTCAAATACTTTAGCATCAGCATTAGGTAGCTGCTCGCCAATATTGGCAACGGATGTTACCGTTCCTGTGTAAGTTTTTTCCGGAAAGGCATCCACAACAATCTCCACATGCTGGCCGGGTTTAACTTTACTCACATCTATTTCATTGACATAAGTTTTTGATATCATCGATGACATATCTGGTAGAGTTGCAACAACATTGTCCCATGGATTAATTGAAGAACCCAATTTTCTTTTTGCTCCCAACCTGTCTCGTTTATATATTATCATTCCATCTGCGGGGGCTTTAATAACAAATTTTGAGAGAACGGTCTGAAGGTCACCTACTCGTTGCTGTTGTTCTGCAAGGTTGTTTTTGTTGGTTCTCATATCAGATTTCGCCTTTTCAACCTGCAGAGAATACCCTTTTATTGACTGATCGAGAGAACGATTTGCTTTATCGAGCGAGATCTCTGCCTGGCGTATGGTTGTGGGAGGCTCATATTTTGACTGTTGAAGAGTTATTGCAGCCTCTTCAACCGAAAATCTCAGGTTCTTTATATTATCCCTTAAGTTACTGAGAGTAACCGCGGTATCAAGTATTTTCATTTCCAGATTGGTTTCATATGTGGTAAGTCTTTCAAGTTCATCTTTCAGACTGTTATCAAAAGCAGTTCTGTCGAGAGTAGCAACATACTCGTCTTTTTTAACTTCTGTACCTTCGGATACAATATCCGTTATTTTTATATCCATCACTCTGATACCTCTGCTCTGGGTAAAATCGGGACCAAAAATGTCAGTCGATTTTTCTGCCTGCAATTCTCCGGTTGTAGTAACAACTATATCAAACTGGCCTTTTTGCGATTCAGCATAGAGATTTGATATATCTTTTTTGGCGGTTAACCTGCCGATAACAATCAGAACAATGATTGCTGCAACAACGATAATGCCTGCGATAATTAAGGTACGTTTCATTGGAAAAAATAATAATTAGTAGATTTAAAAAATCAGCCACAAAAATATCAAAAAGGGTACTCCTTTTTCAGTCATTAACATTTTTTAACATGGATACATTGTAGGCTTTATGAATTTAAGACATTCCTGCTGGTTGATTTATTCCGGCACTACAAAAAATAATCCGATATTAGGTTTTTTTAACAATCCCGATTACAGTATTTGCAAGGGCATCTGCCTCCTGACTGGTTCTTCCTTCAGCATAGATGCGCATAATTGGCTCCGTATTTGATTTTCTGATCTGAACCCATCCATTTTTATGCTCAATCCATAATCCATCACGCTCATCAAAAGAATAACCCTTAAAATGTTCTTTCACATCCTGAATAATCTGACTGAACTCTGTATCCGTGTCGAGTGTAAGCTTTTTCTTGGCTATTACATATTGCGGATAAATTTGCCGTAAGGCAGAACATTTAATACCGCTTTTAGCCAGATGGGAGAGGAAAAGAGCTATTCCAACCAATGCATCGCGGCCGTAATGCAATTCAGGGTAAATTACTCCTCCATTTCCTTCGCCGCCGATAACAGCATCCCTTCTTTTCATCTCTTCAACAACATTTACTTCACCCACCGCAGATGAGTAATGTTTGCAGGCATATTTTATGGTTACATCTTTCAATGCTTTTGTTGAGGATAGATTAGATACAGTATTTCCGGGGGTATTCTTAAGGACATAATCTGAAACCGAAACAAGTGTATACTCTTCGCCAAACATTACTCCATCTTCGCAGATAATAGCAAGACGGTCAACATCCGGATCAACAACAAATCCGATATCGGCCTTTCCTTTGACTACAAACTCAGAAATAGCTTTAAGGTTTTCAGGCAATGGTTCAGGGTTGTGAGCAAAATTTCCATCCGGATTGGTGTTAAGTTCAATTACCTTTACCACACCCAGGGCATTAAGTAGTTGTGGCAGGATAATACCACCAACTGAATTGATACAATCTATTGCCACGGTGAAACCTGCCGCTTTAATTGCTTTTATATCAACAAGATCTAAAGACAGGATCTGATCAATATGCTTTTGCCCCCATGTTTCATCATACGCAAGTGATCCGGCAAAATCATTAGAAACAAAATCAAAATCTTCACCGGCAGCTATTTCCAGCACCTTCATTCCATCCGGACCAGAGAGAAACTCACCTTTCTCATTAAGA
>JGI24141J26756_1000256_pt1 | contig 15078 bp, 16 predicted proteins | sample BarGraIncu00421A_FD_26756 | JGI IMG/M metagenome (IMG submission 26756) | reverse complement strand
AGTCTTTCGGGAAGGTAAACGTCAGTTACGTAGTCTAAACCTCTACTCGCGAACGCTTGTTGTTCAGACTTTTTCTTGAGTTCGATTTGGAGATTGATCTCTTCCTTCCAGAAATCAGTTGCAAAACGTGGATCAGTAAGCTCTGATTGTAGAGCCCGCATGTCCTGATCAGACAGCTTATCAGTGGGGAGGTCGTAATTGACGATGTCGCTCGGGCGCACGCCAATGAACTGGGCTGCTGGGGTTGCCATGTATTCTGACATATGTGCGCTCTTTATCGAGCCGTAAGCGACNGAGGCGAATATCCTGTAAGACCAGGGATCNCCGTCCGTAAAAACGACGACGGGCAGCTTTAGCCGCTCGTTCATCCTTTTTAAAAGCCGCCGTGTGCTTCTCGCAGGCTGGCCTTTTAGGTGCACGATAATTGAGTCATAGTCTGTATCGAAGCCATTTTCGATTAGCCTGTCCCGCATTCCACCGGTTTCGATGGCGATAATAAACTTAGCGTCGTGCTCGATAAAATCTAGATTATCGACGTTATATGGGATCTGGTACCCCCCTTCACCGACATCATCGACGCAGTGAATGACGCGTTCGGACACTTGCCCACGTCTTTCAACGTTTTCTTTGATTCGAATCGGACCAAAAATAGTAGCGCCGTTCTCTTCAGGTCGCACATGAAAGTTTTCGCGCTGCAGTTCTGTTATGATCTCTAGATCCTCGATCATTCGGTCAGACTCAGGCTGCTCTCTGAACTTCGCCAGTTTCCAACCTTCAGAGATATAATAAAGCTCTCTGAGTGTTGACGAGCGGTTCTCGTCGAGCTGCTTTTTAAGGAATTCGATCGTGTAGCTCGACTTGAGAAGGCTATAAGCGCCTCGTACCGTNTTGCAGCTCCTTGCACTCTCCCGGTCACCGTAAACCCAAACCTCTGATTCTTCGTTGAACTCAATGTTCGATTTCGTTCTTGTGGGGATCAGTAGTTGTGGAATTTGTTCTCTTGTAAACTGATCGTAAATAGTTTCGATGATTTTCAAGAGCCTTTGTTCGGTCAAGCTGTCTTTTTCTTTCTTTATTTTCAATAGATCTTTTTCAGCTTTCATGCTTCACCTCACTCACTAGCTCGCTTCTTGGGCAGCGCGTTTGCCCCTGTGACCATCTCTGCGAGTATCCCCTCGACCAAAGGAATTGTATTTGCAGATTCTTCTGACTTAATCGTGTATCTGACTTTCTTTTCTGAATTGGGCTTGATTGATACTTTCCACATGTTATCGAATTGGCCATCAAAACTCGACACTTTTGGCTTGGGAGTCGAGTCTTCGATCTCTACAGCAGAGACTTCGTGCAGCTTGAACTCCTTAAGAGTCTCTGAAAAGTTATTTAAGCGGATTATTACGGTGCACGCAGTATCGTTCTGCTCGGTTGTCTTTCGAACGAGCACGTTCCCCATAATTTTAGCCACGATAGGCTGAATGTCAGGCTGAGGGGCTCCTTGTATCTCAGATACCTTCTCTGCAAGTTTAGGAAGAACTCGCTCTATGATCTCCTCTTTCTCTTTTCTCTTTGCAAGGAGTTTTTGCTTCGCTAAGTAGTTTTTGAGGCCACGCGCGACGTCTCGGACTGCAAGTTCTATCTCGTCTACTATCTCCGGTATATCTGCGATCGCTTCTTTCGACTCTGATGTGAAAGGAACATTGGTTGAAGCGACGTGTGTAAGCACAACGATTGGGCCTTGTGGGATACCGCTCCCGCCTGGTTGCAGGAGCTCATAGTTCCTCCAGTTAATCTTCTCTACGGCGTGAGTGCTAGCGCACCCCCCTTGTTGATACAACAGGGGAACTCGGTTTGCGAATCGCAGGATATCTATCCTCTCTTCCTTTGGCAAGCTGCCCCCGTAGGCAATTCCTGCTTCGACGATGAATGGGTTTCCTGTATGCACCGAGGCGTCGCGCGTAGTCGTTGCGATAAAGTCAACGTCGTATTCTTTTTCTAGCCCTTTTCTGATTAGCTCTTCCGTTATAGGGGAAAGGCATTCAGTTGACGGCGCAATGATTTTAACGGTTTTGAATGACTCAAGCAAGCGCTTTGCTTGNTCGCGTGAAAGGTCACTGGGGTTCACGTCGGGGTCGATACCANCTTTTGCGCATATCTCTTTCGCGGTTTTGTGTCCAATCCGCGCGAATTCGTTCGTCAAGAATGATGTTAATCGTCTTCTTTCCGTATCCCGTAACATCCTGATCAAAGTGCCTAGCTCAATGCCCTCAGGGTGTGGCAAAATCTCACAGGGCTCGACTGGCAAGATCTCCGTGACGCGCTCAAACACTTCAGTGTCTCCGTTCGGCTCAACCAACGTCAATCTCGCGTGCGGATTGACTATGGCGGTCGATTTCGCGTACCCGTAGATCGATTGCTTACGCGCGCGGACGTATGTGCCCTCCATCTCGACTTCAATTCTGGTCCCGTGAGGGCGGTCCCACGGCACGATTCTCTCTATTAGTATTTCAGGTTCGTTAGTCTTCGTGTTGATAACGAGCTCGTAATAGTGAGCGTCTTCATTCTTTCCTGTTTTTGAGTATACGGAGGTGGGCCGCCCAGATGTCAGTTGTGCATATAACACGACCGCGGAGATTCCTATGCCTTGCTGCCCCCTGCTCTGTTTTAGGGCGTGAAATCGAGAGCCGTACAGGAGCTTTCCGAACACTCGCGGTATCTGCTCTTTCACGATGCCGGGGCCGTTATCTTCGATTATGACGCGATAGCTGTCTTTATCCACCTTCTGAATTTCAATCAGAATGTCGGGCAGCACACCGCTCTCTTCGCAGGCATCTAGTGCGTTATCAACTCCTTCTTTAACACTTGTTATAAGGCTTCGAGTCGATGAGTCGAAACCGAGAATGTGACGATTTTTCTCGAAGAACTCGGCTATGCTAATCTCGCGCTGTTTCTGTGCAAGCTTCTCGGCGATGTTTTCAGCCATTTGGCGTTCTCCCGATCACAGTTCCGCGCCAACAATAGTGTGAGTCGTCGTTACTCCTTTGATATCTCGGATGTTATCAACTGAATTGTTCAATGCAGTAAGTCCCTCGACTTCAATAATGACTACAAAGTCATACTCTCCAAAGACGTGGTACACTTCCCTAATGCCGCTTAATTCCAATAGCGTTCTGTACACGTATCGTTCTTCACCAGGAACGACGTTGACCATTGTAACTCCAACTACCACTAGTATCACCTCTTACATAAACATTAGAAGCGTATTTAGAAATTGCGATATTTTATTGCAGGAATCTCGAAAAAGGTAATGTGCTTGCACCTACCAAGTGATAATTAATCGAACTTAGCATATTAACTTGTTTCTAACGGGTTATTTTATCGGGAGATCCATCAGGGCAAGGCGCGTTATCGTTTGCTTAAATTAATTATTGCGTTGACTTGTATACTCGATTTGGGGGACGATAGGCTTCTTGCTCCGCATTAGTTAACTAGAAATACGTGATAGCAGTACTAGATCAAACGAAAGCGGAGGTAGCCAAGTGGTCAACGGCGGTGGGCTCAAGATCCACTCTCACAGGAGTTCGCGGGTTCGAATCCCTCCCTCCGCATCATAACGTTTGTCGTAGTTCTTTTTTACGTGTGATCTAGGTTCTGGGCGCGTCCCGTACGATTATTTTTGCGAAGTATGAAGCTAATTGCTCACGGAGCTCCTTTTATGGGTATCGATGTCGCTGGGTCAACGAGGTATACCTATATTACTAAGAAGTTCAATTGCACTTGCGCCGATGATGTATTTTAAATCCTGAGCGCTAAAGACGCCATGACGATCCCTATGAGTTCTGAGGCACCGATGAGAAACAGTCGAACCGACATAGCAACTTTTATCCTTCGTGTTTAAACAGAGTAAAAAGATGTGGCGAGAGAATACAACTAGGTGCACTTATGAAAAAAAAGATCAAAGGCATCGCTCGTGACGCATTGAAGTTTATACTTGAAGTGAGTGCCTCTTCACACCCTAAGGAATTTGCTGGGATGTTATATGAGACTGATCAGGTCATAACTGATGTGGATGTCCCTATCACTCAGTCGTCCAACGTAAGTGCGGTTATGGATCTATTCATGTTACCCGTCAACACACATATTGTAGGATCGGTGCATAGCCATCCGTCGGGAGCGCTCCAGCCGTCGGATGCAGATATTCGCATGTTTATGTCAACTGGTGATTATCATATCATTGTCGGCNNTCCTTACGAAATCACGAGCTGGGCTTGTTACGATAGAGTCGGCAACATTAGAAAACTCGATGTGCTCGACGTTGAAATTGAAGAGAGCGCAGTATATAGAGATATAAAGGAAACNTTCGGCGACGAAAATGATTAGAGTTCTCGCAACAGGCACGTTTGATATCTTGCATCCTGGTCACATCCTTTATTTAAAGAAAGCACGGGAGTTGGGCGACGAACTATTTGTTATTGTGTCACGCGATTCCATGATTAAGCACAAGTCAAAACCTATACTTCCAGAACAACAACGACTACAAGTAATCAAAGCCCTAGGGATGGTAGACTACGCTGAACTTGGGAGCGAGCGCGATATATTCGAGCCCCTAGCGCTAATAAAACCAGACATAGTAGCGCTTGGTTTCGATCAGTATTTTGACGAGAACAAACTTCAAGAGGACCTTGAAAAAAGGCACATACCTGCAAAAGTAGTAAGGCTGCCTTATCAGGATAGTGGCAATCTATCGGGTACTGAAAACATAATTAGAGAGATCATTAAGCGTCGGGTGAAGTGTTAAAATCTATTTGAGTGCTTCTTCGATCCTGTCGATTCCTTTAGCGATGTCTTCGCGACTCGTGGCGTACGACAGCCGCACATAGCCCTCACCGTTCGGGCCGAATGCTGATCCAGGCGTCACGGCGACTGAAGCGTCACTCAACAGTTTTTCAGTCACCTGTTCAGAAGTACCATATTGAGTGATCTTTGGAAATGCGTAGAACGCACCCTTTGGAAGCGCGCATTTTATTCCAATCCTAGCTAGACCGTTAATAATTAGGTCGCGCCGTATGTGGAATTCAGCCACCATAGCACGGAGGGTGCCTTGATCCCCGTTCAACGCCTCAATACCAGCTCGTTGGACGAAGGACGTTGCATTGCTTACTGTGTGTTGCTGGATTTTAAGCATGCCTTGAAGTATTGATCGAGGTGCAGTTGCATAGCCTAGCCTCCACCCCGTCATAGCGTATGCCTTCGAAAATCCATTTACAGTAATCGCTAAGTCAGGAATCAATGTACCTATGCTGTGATGCTTGGTGCCATACACGATCTTTTCGTAGACCTCGTCAGAAATCACAACAATGTTATGGTCTTCAGCCGTCTGAGCTACGCTTTTTATGACACTTTCGTCGTACATAGCTCCAGTCGGGTTGCATGGGCTATTTAAAATAATGAGCTTGGTATCATCAGTTATATAACGTTGGTACTCAACTGGCGCATAGTCATCCCGTTCGTAAACAGGAACCATGACGGGCTTTCCACCAGCGAACTTTACGATTGGTTCATATGAAACCCACGCTGGATCGAACAACAAGACCTCATCTCCTTCATCGATGAGCGTACATATCGCTTCAAATATCGCTTGTTTTGCGCCGGTTGTGACAAGCACGTCGCTTGAAGTGACATCGAGGCGGTTATCAGTTTTCAGCTTCTCTGCTATTGCTTCTCTCAGTTCCAGAATTCCACTACCTTGTGTGTAGTGTGTCTCGCCACGATCAAGGGCGTCTTTTGCGGCGTTTTTTATGTTCTCTGGTGTATCAAAGTNAGGTTCACCCTGACTGAAACTGATAATGTCTCGCCCTTCACGTCTAAGATTAGCCGCGATGTCCGCAATTTTCATCGTAGCGGATTGCGGTATACTTCTGACTCTTGCAGAAATGACTTGACTTTGTCTCATCAGAGTCTTTCATACAGTTTTACAGCTGCTTCAACTGCTCTTTTTGCATAATCGANGCGTTCGTGTGCTTCCAAACGAGACATACGTGGACCAGATATACCCAATGTGACCGGTTTGTTATACTCTAAAGCTAGATCCGCAATTTTACGAGTCGCGTGCTGCGCAACGATTTCGTCGTGTGTTGTTGCGCCTTCAATTACACAGCCGATGGTAACTACGGCGTCGACTTCATCATCTAAAGCCAAATTCTTGATTGCTAAGGGCATATCAAAAACCCCTGGAACATAAATTGTCTTGACAACGTCAGCGCCTAAAAATGCAGCATGCTCTTTTGCAAGAATCTCCATTTGATATGTAATGTCTCTATTAAATTCTGCTACGACAAACCCTAGTCGTATTTTTTCCCCATCTCTTTTATCCATGAACAACTCCTCTTGTTTATCTTAAAATTCAACTGGTTCTTCATCTGCAAAGCCCTCTCTCTTGCCTGTTCCGGCTTCTGGGGTCAGATGGTTAGTCAACAACTTGAATACATTCTGTGCATGTTCACGTGTTCTAGCATCGGCTAATCGAGCAAGCTCTTTTTCGCTTGAGGCTTCATCCTCGTAGACGAATACTTCAATAATATGCCTGTTAGTCATTAGTTGCGCTCTTATCAGTCCAGTCGATGCTTCGTGTGCACACTGTTTGTCGATTGGTTTCGATCCAGGCATGCCCAGCGCCATAACAATATCGCATTCTGATTCTTCTAAGAGCTTCTTCGATGCGACTGGCAGGTCTTTTATTCCAGGCACGGTGTACCTTTGAATTGATGCTGACATCCACCTCTGCAACTCGTCTATAGCCGCCTTAGCCATATCGTACCTCGCAAAAGTGGTGTCCGCTATTCCTATTTTCATTCAAAGATTCCCATCAATAAACGTAAAGCTCACACGTCACAATCCTTCAAGAACGCAATCCGCAGCGAGGGTTCCTTTCCCCATTTCACTAACTACACCTTTTTCAAGNAATACGAGTTCAAGCTTCTCAATAACCTGCAATATATCTCCTTCACTTATGCTACCCATATTGCTTATCCTAAAGATATGGCCTTTTAGTCGTTCTTGGCCACCTGCGATAATGATGCCACGCCGTCGCATCTCATTCTTTAGTGAAACAAAATCTATTCCAGACGGCATTTTTATTGCTGTTACCGTGTTTGAATACGTGCTAGAGGCGCTGGGTTGTGGAAATAGTTCCAAGCCCATCGCTTCAATTGCAGCGCGTATAGATGTCGCATAAGTGCGATACCTGTTAATACGTTCGCTAAGCCCTTCGGCCTCAAGCATTTTTAGAGCCTCCTCGAGCGCGAAGAACAACGGGATAGTAGGCGTATAAGGTGTTTGCCCCTTGTCGGCAGATTTCATATGAGCAATCAGATCTGCGTAGAACGGCCTTTTTTGGGCCGTTTTAATAATATCCCATGCCCGTTCGTTCACAGCAATCATTGAAAGACCGGGCGGAAGACCTAGACATTTTTGAGAGCCAGTGAATGCTATATCGACCCCCCATTTGTCTATAGGTGCTTCGATTCCACCAATAGAGGACACCCCATCCATGATGAGAAGTGCTTCATATTTTCGGCACAGCGCTCCTATCTGCTCAACATCGTTCGTCATACCGGTAGAGGTCTCATTATGGACGATTGTGACTGCATCTGCACCTTCTTGCAGCGCTTGTTTGACCTTGTCCGTGTTTATCGACGTGCCCCATTCGGCAATAANCGGGGCAGAGCTCCCATAAAGTGAGGTGAGTAATTTCAATCGTTCCCCGAACTTGCCGTTTTCAATCGCAACAAATTTTTTATGACCGCCGAGATTGCCGACTGCGGCTTCCATAGCACAAGTTCCTGACCCGCTCAGTATGAGTACATNGCTCTCTGTGTTGAAAAGGCTGCGAAGTTTTTCGCGACTTTCATCTAATATCTTTTTAAATTCAGGCCCACGATGGTTGATCATCGGTTTTGACAACGCTCGAAGTACTTGAGGGGCCACTTGGACCGGTCCAGGAATCATTATTAGCTCAGTTTCAGCTGTGTTGCCCATGGTAGCATCTCTTATGATTATTTTCGAACAAGCAGCTCTCTGCCTCCTTATTTAACCGTGACACCCTATTTAGAATTTTGTGCCACTAAACGTTGCTGAAAGGCAAATGCTGCCTCTTGCGCGAAAAACAGAAAGCTGTTTTTCACAATGAAATCACGCTAAACTAGGTCAAAAGCGAATTTTTGACGCGATTAGTACTTTATACTCACCGNCGAAGTACGGCACGTGTTCACGTCCTTCGAGTTTAGAAAGGGTTTTTACGGTGGCGAGATAATTACAACGCGATGNATCAACCCGACGTGGCTATATTAGTAGGCGCTACTTCTGACATGCACGTGGCAGAAAAAGCGATAGAGGTCATAAAAGATGCGGGTATAACGTATGAGGTAGAAGTAATATCAGCGCATCGAGATCCAATACGCCTTGATGAATATCTTCGAGAAGTTCGGGCTAAAGTTTATATTGCTATCGCAGGTCTTTCTGCAGCTCTTCCAGGTATCATTGCTTCAAAAACAAACGCTCCTGTCATAGGTGTTCCTGTTAGTAGTAAGCTCAGCGGTTTAGACGCGCTGCTTTCTATAGCGCAAATGCCTGCNGGGGTTCCGGTGGCGTCGGTTGGAATAGACAATGGGAAAAACGCTGCCTTACTAGCGTTGAGAATTCTGCAAGTTAACGTGGAGGTAAATAAGGTTTTAGACCTTTAATCAGCTTGGAATTATAACTTGGAGTTCTCCAAAGCTGCTTTTGCAATTTTTATCGCACATAGATCCCCGCACATGGAACACGCGTCAGTTGTTCGACTATGGCAGTTGAANTTCGCCCGAGCTAACTCTGGATCCACTGAAAGCTTGAATTGCTTCTCCCAGTCCAAGCTTGCTCGCGATTTTGCCATTTCTTTGTCGAGTTCGTGTGCATTCTGCATCCCTCTGGCNAGGTCAGCAACGTGAGCAGCGATCTTTGTCACGATTGCCCCTTGTTTTATATCTTCTTGAGACGGCAGCCCGAGATGTTCGGACGGCGTGGTCATACACAAGAAGTCAGCACCATACATTCCCGCCAGAGCCCCCCCAATTGCTCCNGTTATGTGATCGTAGCCGGGAGCAATGTCTGTGACGATAGGTCCAAGCAGGTAGAGTGGTGCGCCACCCGTTAACGATTTCATTGCCTTGACGTTGGTTTCTATCTCGTTAAGAGGGACGTGACCGGGCCCTTCTACGAGGGTCTGAACGCCGTTCTCATATGCTCGTTTCGTGAGCTCTCCGATTTGGATGTACTCCATAAACGTCGGACGATCGCTTGCATCGTGCAAGCATCCNGATCGCATGCCGTCACCCAGACTTATTACGAAATCGTATTCGCGTGCGAGCTCAAGGAGATAATCGTACTCTGCATAGAAGGGGTTATCTGCGTTGTTGTGTGTCATCCACGCTATCGTAAAAGCGCCCCCCCTACTCACGACTCCCATAAGTCTTTTATTCTTCTTCAACACTTCTAGAGATTTTAGATTGACTCCTGCGTGGATAGTCATGAAATCAACTCCGTCTCTCGCGTGCTTACGAACCGTATTGAACATGTCGTCTGTCGTCATTGAGACCACGGCGTCCCGTCGCATTGCGGCTTGGTATATCGGCACTGTGCCAATCGGGGACTTGATCTCGTGCAGAAACTCACTTCGTATGCGGTCCAAATCTCCGCCCGTGGAAAGATCCATGACAGTGTCTGCGCCGAATTTAAGGGCTGTTTTTGCCTTTGCAAGCTCTTCGGTAATCTCAACATAGTCTATGGAGGTTCCTATGTTAGCGTTGACTTTCGTACGGAGCGANTCGCCTATGCCGATCGCTGCAATGTCGTGAGTCACATTTTTTGGTATCACGGTTCGGCCTTGAGCGATGTTACGCTTCAGTCTCTCGCTCGCTACGCCCTCTGATTTGGCAACGTTTATTATATCATCAGTTAATCCTTTCTGTGCTTCTTCTAGGAGTGTCATGCTGTTTTTTGGCTGTGCTTAGCTTATACCTCTACATAATGTTTATGCGCTTGTTGCTTAAAAATGTGAGCTGTTGAAAACTTTGTAGATCTGGTCAAATCTTTAATAGAGTGGGGGCGCTAAATTATATTGATGCGCACAGATACTTTTTCGAGCCCTGATATGGGCAACACTTACTGGTTAAATGCAAAGCAAAAAGCAATTATCGATCTAGGGTCTCATACAATTGCCAAACGACTTCCCTTAGACGAAGCTTGCTGCATCATTCTAACCCACTTACATTACGATCACACGGCAGCGTTAGATCAGCTTGTCTTTTCAAATGGTGCTAAAGTGATGATGCATGAGGCAGATGCTAAAAATATAGGCACAGCAGCGTCAGCAGCACACGCTTTTAGTGCTCGTGCGCCTAAGTTTCATGTCGATACTTTGCTGAAAGACGGAGATCAAATTGATCTCGGTGATTCCATCTTGCGCGTGATTCACACGCCGGGGCACACTCCTGGAAGTATATGTTTATACGACGCTCAGTCAAAGAGCCTTTTTTCTGGAGACACGGTCTTTCCTTTCGGGGGCATTGGCCGGACTGATCTGCTTGGCGGAAGCTCGCACGACTTGGTTCAATCAATTTCGCGATTAGCGAAGCTGGAAGTGAGCGTATTATATCCTGGCCATGGGGTAANCACTACAGATAGCGTCGATGAACAGATTAAACAGTCTCTTAAGTTCGCAAAAGCGAACGAAAGTCCAGAATGAAATGAAAGGCGCTTACGTGATAATTCTTTGGCTAGCGTCGGCCAAAGATGTGACGGTTGGAAAGCTCGGGACCATCGCATTTGCGCCAGGCTTTTATGCGTACGTAGGATCGGCGATGGGGGCTGCTGGCTTCAAACGAGTTGAGCGCCACTTGGATGTTTCTGCTGGTCGTCTCAAGACGCAAAAGTGGCACGTTGATTACCTCTTAGCCGTTTCTGAGGTATTCGAGACGATTGAAATCGCAACACAAGAGAGAATCGAATGTAGTATAGCTCGCAACTTGGGGGAGTCCTCTTCGCTTGCCTGCATTGGAGGTTTTGGCTCCTCAGACTGCAGGTGCTATTCACACCTCTTCTACTCCCACCGCTTTAATGACCTTGAAGANGCTGTAAACAGGCTTTTTTATAGTCCCTGTCCGGAGATACTTGGTGCATTGAGCAAAGAGGGCTGTGACGGGCGAGAGATAGTTCGTAAACGTTATTTTATAAACACTATGAACAGAGATTGCGTGCTAAATAGGAGTACATGAATGGGAATTCTTACAAACACGGTNGGGAGCTACCCGACGCACACCATAGGAGAAGACTGCAAAGCCAAAATGAGTNTTCAAGATCTTATGGCTGGAAAGGATCCTTTTGTCGCGTCTATAGAGGCAGCAGTCGTCGATCAAGTTCGAGCCGGTATTGAACTGGTCTCTGACGGCCAAGTGAGGGCTGATATGGTCAGCACGTTTGCAGCTGGAATCCCAGGAATGAAAAGNGAGAAGGGCCGATCGTACATAACTGGAAAAATCACGCGGCCTCCAAAGAGCATTACTGCAAAGGACCTCACTTTAGCGCGTCATTATGCGGGAGCCGGTGCTAAGATCAAAGGGATTATAACAGGACCCGTCACAATCGCCGCATCATCTTCTATAAGCCGCGGTGCGCCGTACAGGTCGAGTCTCGACCCACGTTTGCTTAGTGACCTTGCAAAAGCGCTCCGCTTTGAAGCTGACCAGCTTTGTCGTGCAGGGGCTGATGCTTTGCAGATCGATGAACCAGCTTTGTTTAACGTGGGCGTGGAGAACGTGCTCGGATATATCGACGCAGCGGTTGATGATATTGAGATTCCTGTGAAACTTCATCCTCATGTAGCGTCNTATAGGGANTATGACCAGCTCTTGAAGCTGAAAAACGTGGAATACATCGGCGTTGAAGCAGCTAAATATCCTGTTTTGTTGGATAAACTAACGCGAGCTGCATTTGAAGGCCACGAAAAAAGCGTCGCGCTCGGTGTGATAGATACTGACAGTCCAAAGGTAGAATCTGTAGAAACGGTTAAGAAGCGAATCGAGCGCGGGATAGAAGTTTTTGGTGACGATATGTGGGTCAATCCTGATTGCGGACTGCGCCTTCAAACGAGAGAGGTTGCGTTTCAAAAGCTTAAAGTGCTGGTTGACGCCGCTACCAGCGTGAAACTCGAGTTTAGCTAATTCTAGCATCGACCACGACATGTGCAACGCCCGGAGCGTAGTCTTTAACTTTGCGCGTGCTAAGCAGGTCGGCTGATTTCGCGAGTGCCTGCGCCGCTTGCTCGACTCGCGCATAGGGTCGTTTGTACATCAATTCTTCAGGTACGAGTTCGTGATAGTGTATGATCCCTTCGGGGGCTAAACAGCGCAGCGCTTTATNAAGNTAGTCGCACGCGTCGAAATGCCCCATAATCACTCGGTCGAATTGAGCGCTTGGCGCAACGTTCGCGCAATTGCCTAATATGGGTCGGACGATACTATTTACGTTATTAAGCAGGATATTTTGCCGAAGGTAGCGATATGCAACTGAATTGAGCTCTATAGCGACAATCGACTGCGGACCGGCGTGTACAGCTATCGGAATGCTGAGTTGACCTATACCGCTAAACATATCAAGGACCCTCTCATTGCTGCCGACAGTACTCATTCGAACTCGTTCAGCAAAATTGCCTGCTGAGAACATAACGCGACTTGCGTCGAGGGCGAATTTGCAGTGATTTTCCTTATGGACAGTCCTCGTTCCTGAGCCTGCAATGACTTCGATCTCTGGCGTCCGAAGGGTGCCTCGTACTCCTTTGTCCCATAAAGCGCTCTTGCAGCGTGGATAAAGATCCAGCAGCGCGTCACCTATCTCGTGTTTTAGATGCACGATCTTGGTCGGGATGTTGACGAGAACCAAATCGCCAAGGATCTGCCATCCCCGTGGCAACAGTATCTTTTCGTGTTCAGCGAGCGGCGCCTTTAATCGTTGCTTGAGCAACTGATGCCCTTTCATGGAAGGATAAATACCCTTTCTTGCGTCTTAACGACCTTTATCTCTTTACCTTCGTCTTCCTTACTGATGTACGGGGGCTTCTTGATTGTAAGAGTAACGTACGTTTCAGGGTCGAGCAGGTGGACCTCATCAGCATCGATCGCAACTAACAGAGTCCTTTTCGCATCACTTCGAGTTCCAACGAGCTCTGCAGNGCGTAAAGCCTCAGGATTCAGAGCAGTTCTATTGCCGGTCTCTAGGTCGACAGCGTTTGTTGCGCTAATTGTCGAGCAGATCTCATAAATATGCTGCCGACACAGAATAATTGTTCCAGTCGGAAATTCGGGCAGTCTCACGAGGTAAGTCACGCGGTAAACATCCTTTCCGTCGCGTCGTCCTGTCAGCTTAGCCGAATCGCTGATAGTCCCCCCCATCTCCCTTAATAAGGCCCGTGCAATCCGTTTAGCGGCTTTGACCGAGCCGATATAAAGGTCGAGGCCTTCTCTTAGCCAGATTGTTTTTGCGATAAATGCTAGTCTATCCGTCTTTTGCACAAGGTCAATATTTATTCCAGCAATTTCAAGCGCGCGATCGAGCTCGGTTCGCTCAGGTCTCCTATGGTTGGCGCGTATTTGCACTTTGCTTTCGTAATAACCTCCCGAGATTCTAGAACATCTGTCGCACGTCGCTCGGTTCACACGAACCTCTACGTCAAAACTTTTGTAGGGTTCTCCTGCTCCAGAGACGTTGATTTCGAAATGTGCGTGTACGATCGTCGGGGAAACCTGATTTGACACAANTGTCAAAGCTGCTTCGTTTGGATCAATATTTAGAGCCTCTCCAATTGCCTTTGCGACTGCGCTGTTGGTATCTTCGTTAATCCATCTGCCATTGAAGAAGTGATCGGAACACGTCGGACACACTTTTATTGAGATGAAGCTTGGAATTGCCGATATAGTATGGCTTTTAGCAAGGCAGCGTTCGCACACGCCATACGAACTCTCGCCACAGCTGGGACAAACGCTTTCGAGAGTCACATTGCCTCCAATGATCTAGAAAAGAACCATTTGCGCATGCGGGATGCCGTCAATTATAATGACGCAGTTCTTATCAACAACGCCACTGTCGATGCCGCAAGAAACAGATCGTTCGCCGATTAGATTTGCTATTGTAGCTTCTTTTAGTGCCTTTTTCACTTCGTGTTCATCTGCCGGCTGACCTTTGAAGAAGTCTTCATTGACATGCAAGTGAAGTTCTCCTTCGCAAAAGGTCCGCCCGATAAGTTCTGAATCGCACGCAGCTACTAGAATCTCCTTGTTCACATTGTACGACTTTAAAAATATGCTCGAAAGGGCGGTTATTTTTTCCGGCATTTTATTGTTGTGTCAGCCTATAGTTGCCGCTGTATCTGACGGGCTCAAATATTGCTGCTTCTTGCACTAATTTTGTAATCTCTGCCTCAACTTTATCCTTGTCGAAGCCCAATTTTGAAGCTCTCTCCACGATTTTTTCAAGAGGCGCGGATCCCGCTTCTCGCTCGAGCTCTCTGATTATATCCCTTATGCTTTTGATTCGTTCTTGTTGGCTTTTGCTTTTTCCGACTGCTATTACGTCGAAATCTCTTTTCCCTGTTTCAGGGTCAACTCCTACCTCTTTGAGACAAGATTCGACGATTTGAATGACGCGTTTCGCGTCATCGAGCGTCACCCATTTGCTTAATCGCGTGCGTGCGCTCGCTTCAGCTAGCCGCACGAGCGCTTCTAGTTGGCGGGCAGTGATGGGGATAGGTGACCCCTCACCACCTTGTTTCCTCAAACCTACATAGTAGTCGATGAATTGCTGTTTGGCCTCGTCAGTGAGGATCGGGTTGATCCTTTTTGCGTAACCAATAAACTTTCTTAGCAGGTCAGATTCAATTACAGGGCGTATGACGCTCATCGCGGCTTCTATCTCCTCGTTTGGGAAGCCAGAAGAGGCGAGTTCTCCAGCGAAATGCGACTGGAGTATATGCTTCGCTATACCCGTGTCGCGGTCCTC
>JGI24141J26756_1000255_pt1 | contig 15081 bp, 18 predicted proteins | sample BarGraIncu00421A_FD_26756 | JGI IMG/M metagenome (IMG submission 26756) | reverse complement strand
AGTAATTTTCTGGCAAAATCGTACAATGCTTTTTGTCTTTCAATCGTNTAAACNGTTGCACCCATTTTACANAGTACCGCTGACTGGTAGCCGGAACCGGTACCAACTTCAAGCACTTTATCGAATTTCTTAATCTGCAGTGACTGTGTCTGAAAAGCTACTGTATATGGTTGTGAAATAGTTTGTCCCGAAGCAATCGGAAATGCTTTATCAGTGTATGCGAACTGAATGAAACTATTGTCCATAAACAAATGGCGTGGAATNGAACCAATTGCGTCNAGCACACCCTCGTNGGTTATCCCTTTTTGTTTGATTTCTGCGATNAGTTTGCGCCGCATTCCCTGATGCCTGAAAGTATCATCTATCTGAACCATTTGCCATTTAAATTCATAAAATATTTCAAAACTTTATCCGGTCACCCATCATCCTGACTGAAAAATTCAGTTAAGAAAAATGCCGAAAGCAGGTGCCGATTAAAGAAGAATCACAAAATTACCATAAAATCGGTCTTTGTCAACATGCGATGGTTGATAAATACCGGAAGGGTAACGGGAAAGGGGTTAAGTATAAAAGTATATTTGTTTCAGAATGTTAAGCGCGGCAATAATACTACCTGGTGAAGCAGAAATGCTCCCTTTTAATTCACTTCGTGCGATTGAAGGAGTGGAATGGAATGGAATTTACTATTCCGGGAAGAAGACGCACCACACTTTCGACCGGGCACTTATCTTTTCATCACCTGAAATTATCCCGTTAATTTGTGATCTGTTAATCGTATTAGACCCCCATTATTGCAACTTCGATTACCTGGCATTTGCAATACGAAACGGCTGCCATTTATTTTTGTCAGACAAGTTAATACTTACCACTGAAGAACGTAAACAACTGATCCACCTTGCCAGCGAAGGCGGAACCTATATTCAGATTCAGAACGACTTCCTTTTTCACCCTTTCCAGGAAAAAATCAGAAGCCAGACCAACCGCACATGTTTTATTGAAGCGACACAATATGCACCGGCAAAACCCAATCGGTTATACGAACTGCTGCAAAACAATCTGCTGATGATTCTAAGGGCTGCCGGATCGCCTATTCATAAGCTGAATATTTTTTGTGGTACCATACCATCAAGACAACCCGATGTTTTAAATATTCATATCAATTTCAAAAATGGTTCTGTTGCTACATTGACACTTAAATTTATTGAGCAGCACGAATCGCATATTTTATCAATTCATGATCGTGGTCAGGTTACAACTTTTGATTTCTTAAAGAATAAAACAAGCTATTTCCCTGAAAGAGAATTTAAAAGGGTNGTATCAAAAACTACTCCCGATCCGTTACAGGAGCAAATCGCTGATTTTGTTAAAAATATTGCGGAAAATAATAACCCGGGATTCAGTCTTGATGACGAAATACAGGTTTTTCTATTGATAGAAAAGATCAAAGCGAAGATTGAAGTCAATTCATTTACGATACATTAACATCATTGAAATGAAAATTTCGCACATTGCAATTTGGACGAATGAACTGGAAATATTACGCGATTTCTATTGTAAATACTTTGGTGCAATATCGAATGAGAAGTATTTCAATCCTGTAAAGCAATTCTCATCTTACTTTTTGACTTTTGAAAATGGCGAGTGCAGTCTGGAATTGATGAATAAACCAGCTCTTGTTAGTCCTGAATTGAATGTTTTAACGGGATTGGCTCATTTCGCCTTTTCGGTAGGATCAAAAGAGCAGGTTGATTTGTTCACGTCCAAACTTCGTGAAGCCAGTTATACTGTAATTGGTGAACCGCGATGGACAGGCGATGGTTTTTACGAAAGTGCAATCACCGATCCGGATGGAAATACCGTTGAGATTACAATTTAAGGCAAAAGGGAATTAGACAATATGGCTTATGCTTAGTCCCCACTTCAAGGGTTTTCAACCGCTTGAAGGGTTCCTGAATCTTCCTCTTATTTCACGAAATCCCAATACTCATCAACACTGTCGGTCGAATATTGGTTCCAGTAAGCAGGAGATACTTTCTTGCCGTCGGTTGTTTTAAGTGACAATTCGTAAACAGCGATTACCGGATTAAATACCAGATCGGTAACGCCAATAGTAAAAAGAGCGGGAGATCCTTCAACAAGTGCTTCCGCAGCCACAACAACTTCAAATTTATTGAATTCCAGTAATTTCTTTAAGAAGTCAATACGATCGGCAGTTGCTCCTTTTTCGACGATGGTGCAACGAGTGCCATTGATTTCTTCAACGATATGTTTAGCTTTCAGTGTCATGATCTTCTGTATTTACGCTTCCTGATCTTTTAAATAAATTGAATTCTCAAACAGGCCTTAAGCCGTTAAAGTAGTCTAATGAATAATTCCGAAACTTAAACCATTGATTATTTCGTATATCTGGCTCCAGAATCCAAGAATAAATATTCCAAGCGCACTCAATAACAATCCGGTCCGTGTGGCCAAATCGCTTTTGAAATAAGCCAATGGCTTTTCATTCTTATTAATAAACATCGCCTTAACTACAAGCAGGTAGTAATAAAGTGATATCGTAGCGTTTAATACTGCAATAAAAACGAGCCAGTAATAACCGGCTGAGGCAGCTGATGCAAACAGGAAGAACTTGCCAAAGAATCCTGCAACCGGAGGAATTCCAGCCAAAGAGAACAGCGAAAGCATCATTAACAGACTCAGCTTAGGGTTTGTAGAGTAAAGTCCGTCATAATCATCCATATTTTCCTTACCGGTAACTGTCGAAATAGCTGAAACCACACCGAATGCACCAAGGTTGGAAAAGATGTAAACAAGTACGAAATAGACCACTGCAGTCATACCCATTATATTCCCGCCCATAATTCCAAGAAGGATAAATCCAGCCTGCGAGATCGATGAGAAAGCAAGGAACCGTTTCATGTTCTTCTGNCGAAGGGCAAACAGGTTACCAATCGTCATCGTTAACACAGCAATCAGGTANAGNATATGATTATAAATCGGGGCAATCGTATTAAAAACTGTGAACATTAATATAATCAGGATGAATGCTGCTGCACCTTTCGATATCACCGACAAATAAGATGACCTTTCGATATCACCGACAAATAAGATGTGACGTTGATAGGAGCGCCTTCGTAAACATCGGCCGTCCAAAGGTGGAAAGGAACCAACGACATTTTGAATGCCATTCCTGTAAAGAAGAAGATGAAGGATAATACCTGCATTGGAGTATTGGCATATACCTTAGCAATTGCATCAAAATAGATTGATCCGGTAGCGCCGTAAATCAACGAGATTCCAAACAACAGTATTCCGGATGAGAGTGCTGAGCTAAGAATCAATTTTATACCCGCCTCAGCCGACTTGGTCTGGTGATGATTGTAGGCAGCCAGTGCAGCGATTGGAATCGTAGCAAGTTCAAGCCCAAGATAAAACATCAGGAAATCGCCTGAAGAGATCATAAAATACATCCCGATCAAGGTTGAGAACAGCAGAATAAAATACTCACTGATTTTCTCCCTGTTTTCCTCTTTCTTCAACCATGTTACCGATTGCAACAGAACGATCAGTACCCCGACATTCAGAATGTTTTTCATTAANACAATCAGCGCTGTTGTATGGTACATNCCACCGAAAAGCGTACTTGGCTGCGAAGGTAAGAATCCAACCACCGTATGGATAAAAAACAGTGAGATTGCTATCGGGATGATTAAATGTTTGTCCCTGTTGTGAAGGTTCAGGTCAATGATAAGAACAACCAATGCTATCAGAGTCAGCATCAGCTCGTGTCTCATTGTCAGAATATCGCTAAAATTCATAAGTCAAAACTTATTAGACTGAATAATTAAAATAATCCGGTTAACTGAACGGCCGTAAGCCTTTCAACAATCGGTGCAAGGCTGTAATTAATCATATTCGAAAGCCACCAGGGAGCTGTTCCAATGGCTGTGATAGCCAGCACCAGGGTGATTGTGGAAATCCGTTCGTACCATTTTGCATCGCCTAATTCGAGAAAATGGGGATTTTTTATCGGTCCGAATAACAAAATTCCAACCACACGCAGAATATACACTGCAGTGATAACAATCGATGAAGCAGCTAAAATCGTAACAACACGATGGAATACATCGACATGCTGGAAAGCACCAACAAATATGGTCATCTCAGCAACAAATCCGCTGAATCCGGGAAGTCCGAGTGAAGCAAGACCGGCAATTACATATACAACACCTAAGAATGGAATCACTTTCATTAATCCACCCATTTCCTGGATGATTCTGGTATGTGTTCTACCATAAATCATCCCGATCAATGCGAAGAAAAGGGCTGTCATCAAACCATGAGAGATCATCTGGATGATGGCACCGTTCATTGCNGTCTCGTTCATCATCAAAACGGCAAACAATACAAGNCCGCAATGGCTAACCGAAGAGTAGGCGTTAATATATTTAAGGTCATTCTGAACAATTGCAGAGAATGCACCATATACGACACTGATAGATGTAAGGATGATAAAAATCCAGGCCTGCTCATGAGCAGCTTCAGGCATTAAAAATATTGCAACACGGAAAGCTCCGTAACCACCCAATTTCATCAAAACGCCTGCATGAAGCATCGAAACTGCGGTTGGTGCAGAAGCGTGACCATCGGGAGACCATGTATGGAAGGGGAAAAGCGCACCAAGTATTCCAAAACCTACAAATGTGAATGGAAACAGGAAACGTTGCATTTCGATTGGGATATGTACTTTTGATATCTCCATCAGATTAAATGTCAACGGACTCCCCGCAGGTGCCGAGAAGAAATAGATTCCGAGGATACCAACCATCAACATCGCTGAGCCAGCCATCAACATCAAAGTCAGCTTCATCGCAGAATACTCTTTCGGTCCGGTTCCCCAGATTCCAATTAGAATATACATCGGGATCACAGCCAGCTCATAAAAGAGGAACATTGTGAAAAGGTCGAGCGAAATAAAGAAACCGAAAACCCCGGTGGCCAGAATAATCAATGAGATAAAAAACTCCCGCGGCAGATATTCCATTTTCCAGGATGCGAATATTCCGGCAAACACAACAATTCCCGTTAAGGCAATCATCGCGACAGAAATACCATCGACCCCAAGTGAATAGTGGATATTCAGTGCCGGAAACCACAGCGCATCATACAAGAACAGCATTGTAGCTGTATTTCCTGCACTCCGTTCGGCCAAATAAAGGTAGACCAATACAAACGCTAAAATAAGCTGAACGCCCATCCCTATTGCAGAGACCAGTCGCGATTGCTTTAAATCCTTGGTCATCAGAATTCCAATGACTGTCAGTATAGGTACAATTATAAATAAATTCAGTATATTCATCTTAAATTCAGTTTCTTATACTAGATAAACAAAAATGAGAACAAGAATAACGGTTCCGCTGACAAATACGAAAGCATATTGTTGAAGTCTGCCCGATTGAAATCCCTTAATCGTATATGCAGCATATTGGGTAATTCCGGCAATACCATTCATTGTAGCATCAATCACGTGACGATCGAACCATGCAATTGGTTTTGAAATATTTTGGAAGATAATTTTGCGTGTGACGAACAAATAAACTTCATCCCAATAGAATTTATGGTGAGCCCATTTGTAAAGATGTTTAAACGTTGCAGCCACTTTATCAGGAAGAGGATTCTCTTTCTTATACATTACTGTTGCAATTACAATTCCTAAAACTCCAATAAGTACAGAAGGGATAGCAATCAACCAGTCGATGTGAGACTCAAACGGTAGTCCATCGGAAGTCACCAAATTGTGGAATGGTAAGAACCCTGCAAATACAGAACCAAAAGCGAGAATCATCAAAGGGATGGTCATCACTAAAGGAGATTCATGAGGTGTGTGATGATAATGGGTCTCTTTCCCCCAGAAGATTCCGTAATAAAGGCGGAACATATAGAAAGCGGTTAAACCGGCTACAATATATTCGATGGCAAACAGCATTTTATTGCTGTGAAAAGCGGCAACCAGAATTTCGTCTTTACTGAAGAAAGCTGAAAAAGGTGGAATTCCCGCGATGGTAAGACACGCAATTAAAAAGGTAATATGAGTTATTGGGAGGTGCTTGCGAAGATTTCCCATGCCCGTTATTTCATTGGTATGAACGGCATGAATAACAGCTCCTGCTCCGAGGAACAACAAAGCTTTAAACATTGCGTGTGTAAACAAGTGGAAGTTGGATGCCATGAATCCCAGGCCATCTTCGCCGCCATAACCTGAAACTCCAAGTGCAAGCATCATGTAGCCAATCTGCGACATCGTTGAAAAGGCCAAAACCCGTTTAATATCGGTTTGTGTACAGGCAATCACTGCGGCAAATATTGAAGAAAATCCTCCAACCCAGGCAACAACCGTCAATGCNTCGGGTGCACCAAGTGCGTANACNGGGAAAAGACGTGCTACCAAATATACTCCGGCGACAACCATNGTTGCGGCATGGATCAATGCTGACACGGGGGTTGGACCCTCCATCGCATCAGGTAACCAAATATGAAACGGGAACATAGCCGATTTTCCAGCACCACCGACAAATATAAAAATCAGTGACCATGTTAANACNGACATTCCCATAAAGGCTGCACCACCNGCTGAGGCAATTGCAGGTCCGTTTGGATCCGTTAATGTCTGGAAATCGAAAGTTCCGGTATTGAATGATAACATCAGAATCCCGATCAGGAAACCAAGGTCAGCAAAACGCGTGACAATGAATGCTTTCTTCGAGGCAGCAACCGCACTTGGTTTCTCGTAATAATATCCGATCAAAAGAAAGGATGAAACCCCGACCAACTCCCAGAAAATATACATCTGGAAAATATTGGTTGCCAATACCAATCCTAACATCGAAAAGCTGAATAACGAAAGGAAAGAGAAGAAACGGTAAAAACCAGGATCGCCTTTCATATAGCCGATACTGTAAATATGCACCATCCACGATACTGTAGTAACNACGACCAACATCATNACTGAGATCGGATCAATCAAAACACCCAGGTGAATAGTGAGCTTATCGGTAAGATGCAGCCACGACACTTCAAAGCCTTTAATTGAAGCGTAACCCGTTCCGGCAACATGCTCCCCAATAAAATATTTGAAAGCAGTGACATAGGATAAGATCGCAGAAATTCCCAGACCTGTTGATCCGATCAACCCGGCAACAAGCGGTTTCATTTTATGCCCGGTCAGTCCCAGCAGCAAAAAAACAAAAAGCGGGATCAGCGGAATGAGTAAAGTATAAGTATAATCGGCCATAACTGATGATTCTCTTTTCGGTTATTAAATTTTCAGTATTTCATTTCGTCGACATTCTCCACATCGATCGATTTAAAATTGCGATATATATTAATGATGATTGCAATAGCCACGGCTGCCTCAGCTGCTGCCACGGCAATAACTATCAGCATAAAGAANTGTCCTTGAAGNTGCTGTGGATAGAGGTAACGATTAAACGCNACGAAATTGATATTGACTGAATTCAAAATTAATTCGATAGACATCAACATTGTAATCAGGTTTCTGCGCGTCAGAAAGCCATAGATGCCGATGAAGAACATGAATGTACTGATTACTAAATAATAGCTGAGCGGAATGTTTTGGATCATATGACAATTGAATTATCTAAATATCTTAAATTCAAATACTATTTGAATACTACTCTTTTAATTTTCGTTCCTTTTTCGCTACTACAATTGCACCAATCATGGCGGCAAGTAATAGAACCGAAATTACTTCGAAAGGCAGTGCGTAACCATCTCTGTTATAAGAGACCATTGAATTACCTATATCAGTAATGTTTAATTGAGGATCAACACCTGTATTTGGAACGAAATTAAACCTCAGGATTGTCATAAGCGTTAACGTCGCACCCGCCAAAGTTGCCAGTGCTGAAAAAATGCTTTGTTTCAACGGAGCCATTACAGCCCGCTCGCTAAGGTGACTTGTAAGGAGGATCGAAAAGATGATCAGCACCACAATACCTCCTGCATAAACAGTCAGCTGAACAGCAGCAAGGAAGTTATAATTCAAACTGAAATATAACCCGGCTGTCGAGATAAGCACAAACAACAGATAAACAGCTGCCCTTAATATTCTCCTGGTCGTAACGGTTAATACCGAAAAAGTCAGGATCATGGCACCAAACAGATAAAACATTACTTCATTAAGCATAACTCGTATTCTTTATATTCTGAATCAAACTGATCTGCAGAACTTTTTATTTATTCTTTAACTCCCTCCGAAATCTTCGAACCTGGCTGATTCAGCACTTTGGTAAGTTTTGCACGGTCCCAAACTGCATGTTCAAAATTCTGTCCCATCACAATTGCTCCTGTTGGACAAGCCTTCACACATAGGTTACAAAGTGTACACATTCCAAGGTGATAGATATGCTGATCGATCAACCTTTTTTTCTTTCCTTCAGGAGTTACAATTGACTTAGAAATAATTTCAATTGATCCATTCGGACAGTTGAGTTCGCAAATTCCGCAACCCGTACATTTGTGTTCATTGTTGGCATCATGCGGCATAATCACTTCACCACGAAAACGTTCAAACATCACAAGCGTATCTCGATTTTCAGGATACGAATGGGTGACATGTTTCCACGGGGTAAAGACATACTTTCCGGTAACTTTCATCCCGATTAAAAGCGTCCATACACCTTTAAATATTGAAACGATATATTCGATAAAAGACTTCATATTTGCCTATTATTCAGTTAAAAATGAAATTTTGTCAAAACGACAAGCGCCATCAGCAGGATATTGACAAGGTTGATTGGCAGAAGGTATTTCCACTCCAGCGTCAGGATTTGGTCAACACGTAAGCGTGGGAATGTCCATTTAAACCACATAATGATGAAAATAACAGTAAGCACCTTCATGAAAAACCACATCACCGGAGGAATAAAATCCATCACATGATTAAAGGATTCGAAATTGCCAAAATGCAATGGCATCCAGCCTCCTAAAAATACGGTAGCTGCGACAGCTGAGACTATGAAAAGATTGATATACTCCGCAAGGAAGAACATTGCAAACTTTATACCTGAATACTCTGTATGGAAACCGGCAACCAGTTCCGATTCTGCTTCTGCAAGGTCAAAAGGCCCGCGGTTTGTCTCTGCTGTTCCGGCAATCAGGAAGACAACAAAAGCAATGATAGCAGGAATATGTCCTGAAAAAATAAACCATGCATCGCGTTGCCCTTCAACAATTGCAGAGAACTGCATCGTTCCGGCAAACACAACCATCGTTAAAAGTGAAAGCGAAACAGAAAGCTCATAGCTAAGAATCTGTGCACCACTACGCATCGCACCAATCAGCGAATATTTGTTGTTACTTGACCATCCTGCGAGCAGAATACCGATCACACCCACCGATGAAACAGCGGTAAGGTAGAAAACACCGATGTCAAAATCGAGTGACTGAAGACCCGGTGCAAACGGTAGCACAGCAATTGCTAAGAAAAGAGGCGATGATTACTATAAAAGGTGCAAGGTTATAAAGAAACCAGTCAGCCTTGCGTGGCATGATCAACTCCTTCATCAGCAATTTTATAAAGTCGGCTATTGTTTGAAGCAGACCCCAGGGACCAACTCGTGTAGGCCCGAGCCGTTGCTGAAATGCAGCGCAAACTTTTCGTTCGGCATAAACCAGAAACAATCCAAAGAGTGCAACAAATAAAAGGTAAACAACCCCTACGATTACCCACTCAATGGTTGTGGCGAGAACAGGTGAAAAACTTTCGGCCAATCCCACATGTATGTTGTGGGTCAACGTTGTAAAGTCGTAAATATTAAAAGCCATATTGAAAATATCTTAAGCGTCAGTGTTGATCTTCAATGTTTATTACCGGTCGATATCGGGAATTATAAGGTCGAGCGTCGACATAATCGCGACCAGGTCAGCGATTTTATGACCTTTCGCCATCTTGTTAAGCGCAAAGAGATTCGAAAAACCTGGTGAACGGAATTTTAAACGATATGGATTTTTCTTCCCGTCGCTTACAATAAATACCCCAAATTCACCCCTGGCTGTTTCAACCCTTTGATAAAATTCCCCTTCAGGAAGTTTCAATACTCCCTTCATTTTAAGGGCGTAATCACCTTCAGGAATATTATCGATCAATTGTTCTATGATTGATATGGATTCCCACATTTCCTTAATTCTGACTTCATACCGCGCCAATGAATCGCAACGGTGATCAAGAATCTCGTTAAATTTGACAAAAGGATAGGCACTGTATGGTTGATGTTTACGAACATCGTTCGAAAAGCCCGAAGCTCTTCCGGACGGACCGGTTACACCAAAATCAATTGCTTCTTCAAGTGTGAGATATCCGATACCTTCTGTACGTTCCCGCATAATAACATTACCCGAAAGCAATTGATCGTATTCAGGAAGCTTTGTTTTGAAATATTTGATGTAATCCTTAACTCTTTTTTGGAAATTGGGGTGAATATCGAACATCAATCCACCTGGAGTATTGTAACTCACTGTCATTCTGGCGCCGCATGTCTCCTCGAAAATATCAAGAATCAATTCGCGGTCGCGAAGTCCGTAGAAAAAAGTAGTAAGTGCGCCTAAATCCATCCCATACACACACCACCATAACTGATGCGATGCAAGACGGGTCAATTCATCCATGATGGTACGAATGTATTTGACCCTGTCGGGAACTTCAATCTGAAGTGCGTTTTCAACACATAAGGATACCGCTTCATTACTCATATGAGCTGAAAGGTAATCCATACGGTCCGTAAGATGAATGATTTGCGGGTAGCTGATCGCCTCGCACATCTTTTCAATTCCGCTATGAATGTAGCCGGTATGAGGCTGAACATTTAGAACTTTTTCTCCTTCAAGTGTAACAAGCAAACGTAACACCCCATGGGTTGAAGGGTGCTGTGGACCCATATTAACCTGGTACTTATCGGTAGCCAGCCTGTCGGTTTTTACAATGACCTCTTTTATTTCGGACATATTTCTATCGTTCTACAATTCTTACTTCGTCCACATAATCTTTTCGAAGGGGAAATCCCCATCCGTCTTCCAGAAAAAGACGGCGTAAATCGGTATGGTTGTTGAAATGAATTCCAAGCAGATCATAAGCTTCGCGCTCATGATATTTTGCAGTAATCCAAACATCACTTACAGTGTCAATTGCAGGATTAACCCGATCGGCTGTTCTGACTTTAAGCACCAATACATGCCGGTGTTTAACAGATTCAAGGTGGTAGATAATTCCCATATTTTCGGGATAATCAACACCTGTAAGGCAGAAAAGATAATCGAATGAGAATGTCTCGTTTTCCTTCAGCAATTGTGCAGTTTCGTGAAGTGATTCTGCCGTAACTGTCATCTCAACATATTGATTTCCTTTTGCTATAGTTGCATCAGGAAACTTTTCGGTCAGGACCAATATTAATTCGTCGTTCGTCATTTGACCTTCTATTTATAAGGATGATTTATCAGAAATAATAGGCTTCGCTTCAAGATATTTCAGTTTTCCGAAATTTTTTGTGCGCTTAATTTTCTTTTGCAACTGCATAAGCCCAAAAAGAAAAGCTTCAGGTCTCGGCGGACAACCGGGGATGTAAACATCAACCGGTATGATGTGATCGGCACCTTTTACAACTGCATATGAATTGTAGAAGAACGGACCACCGGATATAGCGCAGGCACCCATCGCCATCACGTACTTCGGATCGGGCATCTGATCATATAACCGTTTTAAAACGGGAGCCATTTTATAATTTATTGTTCCTGAAATAACGAGTAAGTCAGCCTGTCGCGGTGAAGGTCGTGCAACTTCAGCACCAAACCGTGCGAAATCGTGACGGGAAGCACCAGCCGACATAAATTCAATAGCACAACAGCGTGTACCAAATGTTAACGGCCACAAAGAATTGGCCCTTGCCCAATTGACGAGTGCATCCAATTGAGCAACCATTATACCTCCACCCTCGTATTCCGCAATAATGGGGTAATCGTTTTTCTCGAATTCCTTTTTATTTTTTATTCCCATCTTAACGCATGTTTTTTCCAACCGTACAACAGACCCAATCCTAAAATTGAAAAGAAAATAAGAATTTCAACGAATCCGGTTAAACCGGAAGTCCTCATTACAATTGCCCATGGAAAAAGAAAAATTGTTTCCACGTCAAAAATGAGGAACAAAATTGCAAACAGATAATAACCAACTGTATATTGCAGCCATGCATCGCCAATTGTTTCAATGCCACATTCATATGGTTCGAATTTTGCATCATTCTTTGAAGTTGGGGGAACATAACTGGAGAATACCATGGCAAGTCCCACAAGGGAAACTGCCGCCAGAAAAAATACTAAAAGTGCGCTACTTTCCATATTCTAATTTTTAAACTAACTCAGTTGGTTGTAATTATTACAGACCTGTTGTATTTTGGATTTGAAGCGGCAAATGTATCAATTTAAATAATTCGTAATTCCCTTTCGTGTTATTTTTTTGCCGTTTTCAGGATTTACACGCTATTTATATTCAATATAAATTTAAAAAAAAGGTTCCGAATATGCTTATAATAAATTACATGCATACATACAGTTTAGTAAATACTATTCCCGATTAGCCGCAAAATGTATAAAAATCCTGTTGTGAGTTTACACACATCACCGAAAGGTCTTCTGATTTACTAATTACTTTTCGTTCAGTAAGTCCAAGCATCGAATCTACAAAAGTCGGTTTAAAACTTGCAGCAACGATCAACATGGCTGTTTTCAGTCCAAGTGCATGTTGAAGCGCAGATTTTTGTAATTTCCAGGTTGGAGTATGGCTTTCAATTACCTGAAATGGAAANCNGAACTTCCCATAGAGTCTCTTGATAGAGAAAATATTNTTTTTTACAACTTCCTGATCGGCTTTCCATCCTTCATCTGCAATAAAAATATCAATCATNGCNCCATTGTGNCTNCCNANNTAACTGGCCCACAATGCGAGGTCTTTGCTCTTTTTCATATAGCCTACCGGAACAATGATTCTCTTGTAGATCTGATCAATGTTTGATTTTGCGGAGACAAATAAAAACGGGAATGCCGCATATTGCAATTCCGGCAAAAGTTGCGGGACAGAAACTTTATGCGCCACTAATACCAAACATTCATATAACTCTGCCAGTTGTGTCAGACTTTCTTTAATAGACTGATCTTTTACGAAATATTTAACGGTAAGTGTTGACATCAATGGCGAAATTTTAGAAGCCACTCCTCTGATGCGTGCCTCAGCCATTTCGATATTTTCATGAATTTTTTTGTCTAACAGGTGAAAAAGACAAAGCTCTTTCTTTAGCGTTATTGCAATCATCATTCCGTGAATAATTGCATCATCCATTCCTTCCGAAAAGTTGCACCAGACAAATATCTTCTGTTCTCCATTTTCCATCGCCCAAAATTAGAAAATTATATTCGGCAATTTGACAATTCAGAGATCCGTTAATGATTCATGGNCCCGAAAGAGCCAAATATCAATAACTCCGGTTGAGCGATCGGAGCGAGCGTGAGGCGACAGCAATCTGTTTGATATCTCATTCTTTCTTTTTTCTTCTGGTATTGATTCTTCTCATTTGTAATTGTCTAATTTTCCAGTACGTTTGATTTCGGAATAAACTAATCGGATAGAAAAATCATGTTAAACAGACAATTGCTGGCTCCAGAAAGCATCGTAGTCATTGGAGCATCCAATAATATCACTAAACCGGGAGGCAAAATTCTTAAAAACCTCATTGAACACGAATATAAAGGGCAGTTATTTGCATTTAATCCCAATGATACCAATGTACAGGGAGTCACAACATTTAATAGCTTTGATGAACTGCCTGAGATTGATTTGGCTATTCTTGCTATTCCAGCTAAAAGCTGTCCCGAAATGGTCGAAAAACTGGCAACACAAAAGAANGTGCGCGCCTTTATCGTGATTTCCGGNGGATTTAGTGAAATGGGGCCGGAGGGTGAAATCCTTGAAAAACAGATGGCTGCCAGTGTAAATAAAACCGGTGGGTGTTTGATCGGACCTAATTGCATCGGAATGCTTACACCCAATTATGCCGGAGTTTTTACAACACCAATACCCAAACTTGAAAGTTGTGGCTGTGATTTTGTATCCGGTTCGGGTGCAACGGCTGTGTTTATTATGGAATCGGCGATCCCGAAAGGTTTGCACTTCTCACGAGTGATCTCTGTGGGGAATTCTGCCCAGATTGGTGTCGAAGAAGTGTTAGAATACTGGAATCAAAATGCCGAAGAGGAATCTTTTTCGCGCATCAAGCTATTATATATCGAGTCGATCAGCAATCCCGATAAATTTCTTTACCATGCAAGGTCGCTTGTAAACAAAGGATTCAGATTGGCGGCGATAAAAGCCGGCAGTTCGCAGGCAGGTAGCCGTGCTGCTTCATCGCATACGGGTGCATTGGCTAATTCTGATTCGGCTGTCGAGGCACTTTTCCGCAAAGCGGGAATTGTACGGTGTTACGGAAGGGAAGAATTGACTACTGTTGCCGGAATTTTCATGAACAAGAAGCTCGAAGGGAAAAACATGGCCATCATCACGCATGCCGGCGGACCCGCAGTAATGCTAACCGATGCACTTGAAGCTGGCGGATTGAACATTCCGCATCTACCCGATTCGGAAGCAAAAGAAAAACTTCGCAAAAAACTGTTCGCGGGTTCATCTGTCGAAAATCCTGTCGATTTCCTGGCTACCGGAACTGCCGAACAACTGGGTGATATTATCGATGCCTGCGAAAATGACTTCAAAGAAATAGATGGTATGGCGGTAATCTTCGGCAGTCCCGGACTCACCTCCGTTAAGGATGTGTATGAGGTGCTCAATCAAAAGATGAAAACATGCAAAAAGCCAATCTACCCTATTTTACCTTCCGTAATGAATGTAAAGAAAGACCTGGCCTATTTTTTATCGCATGGGAATGTGAATTTTCCGGACGAAGTGTTACTTGGAAGGGCATTGACACGTGTTTACCGTACTCCTGCCCCATCGGATGAAAGCAT
>JGI24141J26756_1000254_pt1 | contig 15112 bp, 16 predicted proteins | sample BarGraIncu00421A_FD_26756 | JGI IMG/M metagenome (IMG submission 26756) | reverse complement strand
CTTCCTGCACCTACAGGGTTTGGCTGGATAGGATTGGGACTGGAAGTTGAGAAATATAACGAAGAGGCAATAAAGGTATCGAAAAATATTGAGAAGGAATCAAAAGCATGGACTGCGACGATCATCTTTATTCTTATCGCCTCCATGATTGTTCTGTTCTTAATTATGCTGCTTTTGGTTCGTGGAATTAGCCGTTCATTAAAGGCGGAAATTCCAGAAGGTTCGGAAGGCATCTCATCTTTCGACGATGATGATGACGATGATAAATAATTAAACTTAATTTAGTCAATTAACCAAAAGGCCGAATTTCGATTCGGCCTTTTTTATTTCCGTTATTATTATTTTTAAAAATAGAATAGACTTTAATCAAACATAATATATAATACTTTTTATACTTAATTTATATATAAACTACAAAAGCTTGCATTCTATTAATTGTATTTTACTACAAAGAAAAGGAGGTTGAAATGAACTATTTCCCGCATCTGATCGCGTTGGTTGTCGGCGTCATTATACTTTGGATAATAAAAAGAAAATATAAGAAAATGCGCAACAGCGAATTGATCATAATATTCATTCTCTTTGCTATATTAGTTGCCCTCTTTACAGATCCCGGAATGGACATGGTAAAAAGATTTATAAATTTTATCCAATTGCAGTAACTTTCGCCTGTATAGTCGCCAGGTGTAAACCATTTGCGAAGCGCGCTTTGATGTTTATACCCGTGATTCCGTTTCCGAGTAAAAAATAATGATTGCTGTAAGTTTGGCACAATAATTCCATTCGTATAAGCCAAGCAAACTTGTTTAGAAAAGAGGAAAGAAAGGAAAAACAGACCGTGCCGGATAAAAAACTCAAGGTAGACCGTGAGCAGTTTAACAAGTTCAGCGGAATTTTGATCTTATCGGCCTGGGGATTTGCGATGGTGCTGTCTTCTTTCCTATTTCTCTACATAGGTTACCTTGTGGATGAAATCCTGGGAACCACACCTAATTTCATGCTGTGTTCTTTCTTTATAGCAATAGGTCTTTGCGTCTGGAGGCTTTATAAAGAGGCAAAGAAAAGAGGCNTGGATATGTAGCCGCACTATTCCAAACAAACAACCAAAAGACCGAATTTCGATATTGCATTGACAAACTATTACTTTTTCGTATATTTCAGTTGTAAAATTGCAACCAAAAAGAGGTATTAAATATGACGATTAATATTAAAACCGAAGAACACGTTCTGTTGATTGAAGTCAATCGGCCTCAAAAACGTAACGCAATGAATCAGGAAATGTATCACCAGCTGGCTCGGGCCTACTTTAAGCTGGATTCGGATGCCGACGCGCGTGTGGGTCTTGTTTATGCGATAGGCCCTCATTTTACCTCCGGTCTGGAATTAACCGACTGGGCAGGAACATTTGACATCGGTAAAGGATTTCCTTTCGACAAAGAAAATGAAATTGATCCGTTTTATATGATGAGCAATGTCCGCTGCCGCAAACCCATCATCATGGCCGTTCAGGGCTATTGTTATACCTGGGGCTTTGAGGTGATGCTCAATACTGATATTCGCGTAGCGGCTACGGATACCCGTTTTGGCATGCTGGAGGTACGCCGTGGATTTTTCCCCGCCGGAGGTGCAACGCTAAGGCTACCTAAAGAAATAGGCTGGGCAAATGCCCAACGTTATATGTTGACCGGTGATGAAATGAGTGCGGCAGAGGCCTACCGTTTGGGGCTGGTTCAACATCTGACNGAGCCGGGCCAGCAGTTTGACAAAGCTTTAGANCTTGCCCGGCGCGTGGCGAGCGCCGCTCCGCTGGGTGTAAGCAATGCTTTAAAATCATGCCGTGTGGCCGCCCTTCAGGGTGAAGGAGCCGCCAAGGCCATCATTTTTCAGGATGTGGCCGAGGTCATGAAAAGCGAGGACATGAAAGAAGGTTTGCTGTCCTTCATCGAGCGCAGAGATGCTGTGTTTAAAGGGAAATAATCGCGGGGCGGATACTCGCTAAATCTCTGGATGCAACTTGCCGCCGGGCGCGAAAAAAATTGCCGTTTTTCTAATCCACTCTAATCAGCATAGCGTCTCCCTGCGCGTGTCCGGAGCAGATACCGCAGACGCCCCAGCCGCCGCCACGGCGCTTCAGTTCATATCCCAATGTCATGGCGATTCTGGCCCCTGTTGCTCCGATGGGGTGGCCATAGGCTACCGCTCCACCGTTGACATTTACCTTTTTAAACATCTCTTCTTTGGTCATACCCAGAATCGAGCGGCAACTCACCAGCACCACCGCNGCAAAGGCTTCNTTNATTTCGATNACNTCCATCTGATCGAGCGTCATATCNTTTTGTTCCANAATNTTCTTAATGGCNANNCCCGGNACNGTNGCGATATCNTTNGTCGGCTGTGATACTTCGGCATAATCAANAATGGTAAAGATAGGCTTAAGACCCAGTTCATCGGCTTTCTGGCGGCTCATTAGCAGACAAACATCACCGCCATCATTAACGCCGGGGGCGTTGCCGGCAGTCACACTTCCCGGCTGGCCGGTCACTGTGCTTAGATGGCCGAACACAGGCGGAAGTTTGGCGAGCACTTCAAGGGTTGTTTCCGGCCGTGGCCCTTCATCTTTATCCATAACGATCACTTTTTTACCCTGCTTAACTTCCACCGGGAAAATTTCAGCATCGAGTTTCCCCTCGTTCATCGCCTTGACTGCATTCATTTGTGAATTGTAAGCCCACTGGTCCTGTTCCTCGCGCGTAAAGCCGAACTCATCAGCCACTTCCGATCCGTGAATGGCCATATGCCGGTTATAGAAGGCATCCCACAAGCCATCGTAAACCATGGCATCAACGACGCGGCCATTGGGCAAGCCCATCCTGGTGCCCCAGCGCATATCCGGCAGGACAAACGGGCAATTGCTCATACTCTCCTGACCACCGGCAATACAAATATCCGCACGTCCCAAGAGGATCATTTGAAAAGCAAGATCAATCGTCTTGATGCCCGAAGAACAAACTTTATTGACGGTAATGGAAGGTACGGATTCTGGCACTCCCGCCAGAATGGTCGCCTGGCGACTGGGAACCTGGCCACAACCGGCAGGAACAACCTGCCCCATAAAGATATAGTCCACATCCGCTGGTTTTACCTTGCCTTCAGTCCGGCGCAAAACTTCCTTGATCGCCATCGCGCCAAGTTCCATTGCCGAAAAATCTTTGAGCGCACCGCCCGCCCGGCCATAAGGCGTCCGGCAGGCTTCCACACAAACCACTTCCCGGAATTTTTTGTGCGGATTTTTTATTTTTCTGCCCATTGTAGTAAAGTCCGGTTTTCTTTCACCAAACTTCGCAATGGGCGCGTTCTTATAAATCTCTGCTTTAGTTTTATCCAGTTTTTGCGGCACTTTAGACATAATAATCCCACCTCCTGTATTATCCTGCTATAATGATTACTTAATGTCGCGGCGAAGTCCGCCACGATTGGGAAATAATTTCACGATTTATTTTTTACATATTGATTTGTTTGTGTCAACTGTTTTGGTTAAAGCAAANTNCANTGGCTTAAAAATTCAGAGGGAACAATGCATTTGACGAATATTAAATAATAAGATAGGTTTCGACTCAATAAAAGGTATAGGAGGTATTTGTATGTTTGAAGGACTTATGCAACCAACGCACCTCATAATCATCTTGGTCATAGTTTTGATTATCTTTGGTCCGGGTAAACTGCCGGAACTTGGAGGATCAATCGGTAAAGCGATCAGAGGGTTTAAGCAGGCGATGAATGAACCGGAGAAAAAACCGGAAGAGGAAACAAAAAAGATCGACGATCAAACCAAACAATAAAAAATCCGGATTCGCTAATGAACAAACAATTGACGTTGAGAATCTCGGTATTATTGTTACTGGTTGCGCTGACAGTTTATCTTCTTATCCACTTTGACCTGTTCAGATTCTTTCGGGACAGGCATCAAATAATTCAACTCATCAAGTCTTACCGTTACGATGAACTGATCTTTATTTTTATCCAGATTGTACAAGTTGTAGCAGCGCCGATACCGGGAGAATTATCCGGCTTTATCGGCGGCTATTTGTACGGCCCGATCTGGGGAACGATTTATTCCACCATCGGTTTGACGCTGGGCTCCTGGCTGGCTTTCATGCTGGCAAGATTTTTTGGCGAGCCGCTTCTGGAAAAAGTTGTTAAAAAAGAGGTCTTCGAAAAATTTGACCACTTTATGGAACATAGAGGACTGACTGTTTCTTTTCTGCTTTTTTTGATTCCGGGATTTCCCAAAGATTATTTATGCTACATTATGGGCGTCAGCCGCATTCCGGCATTGACATTCATTATTATTTCCACCATTGGCCGTTTCTTTGGCACGATGATGCTTTCCATCACCGGCAACATCGCGGAACATGAACAGTATCTTCTCCTTGCTATAGTCGTTGCCGCGGGAATAGCTGTTTTTGCCCTTGCCTATTATTATCGTGATCGCTTACTGGAAATACTCAAAAATAAAAAGAATGACCAGCCGAATAATCCTGATCAGTAAGCATATTAAATCTGTCTTTTGTCCAACACCCTGGCAATTTTCCCGTCTTTTCTGGGTAAGCTTTTTGCTTCAACCAACTTTACAGAAACATTTATACCGACAACAGAGTTGATGCGTTTTTTAACCTGCTCCAGAAAAGACCGCTGTTTTTGCAGTTCCAACGCAAAGATTTTATCCGTAATCTCAATGACGATTTCCATGCTGTCCATTGCTGCGCTGCGCTGCACAACAATCTGATAGGGGAATTCGCCGCCAGCGACACTGAAAATTGCTTCCTCAATCTGTGAAGGATAAACATTTACTCCTCGAATTATGAGCATGTCATCGGAACGCCGCATTACTCTTTTCATGCGTACTAAAGTTCTGCCGCAGGGACAGATAGAATAGTCAAGGCTGGTGATATCTCTTGTCCGGTAACGAATCATCGGGTAAGCTTCCTTGGCTAAAGTGGTAATCACAAGTTCGCCTTGGGCACCGGGCGGCAGCACGGCGCCGGTATCCGGATTAATAATCTCCGGTAAAAAAGCATCTTCATATACATGCATGCCATTTTTGTGCGAACATTCACCGGCGATGCCGGGGCCAATCACTTCGGAAAGACCGTAATTGTCGGTGGCGCTAAGGGAAAGCTTCCGCTCAATTTCTCTGCGCATCGATTCCGACCACGGTTCTCCTCCAAAAAGCCCAAACCTAAGCGAAAGTGATTCGGGATTTACGCCCATTTCCTCCATTCTTGCTGCCAGTTCTAAAGCGTAACTTGGTGTGCTGACCAGTACCGTTGATTTATAATCCTGCATAATCATGATTTGCTTTTCTGTGTTTCCTGTACCCATGGGAATAACAGACGCGCCAATAGTTTCCGCGCCATAATGCACGCCAAACGCGCCGGTAAAAAGACCGTAATGAAAGGCTATCTGCACTAAATCATCAGAAGTGACGCCGGCGGCGGTCATAAAGCGCGCTACAAGATTGGACCAAAGGCGAATATCATTTTTTGTGTAGCCGACGACAATCGGCTTGCTGGTGGTTCCGGAGGAAGAATGAATACGGACAACTTCCCGCAGAGGAACAGCAAACATACCATAAGGATAGTTGAGATTTAAGTCTTCTTTGGTGGTCAGCGGCAGTTTTGTCAAATCAGAGAGAGTTTGAATATCTTCTGGGACAATACCCAGCTCATTAAATTTTTTCCGGTAATGGGTAACATTCTTGTGAACTCTGTTGATTGTCGTTTGCAGTCTCTCCAACTGCAACTGTTCAAGTTCATCGCGTGATATGCATTCATTTTTAGTATCCCAAATATTCATAATGATCCCTTTCTCTTTATCTTTCCCAGATCTCTTTCTTATCTCTTCCGAGATATGCCCGCTGAACGTCTTTATTTTCCAATAACTCGGCCGCGGTTCCTTCCAGAATCAGGCGGCCGGTTTCGATGACGTAGCCACGATTGGCCATCTTCAAGGCGGCTCGCGCGTTTTGCTCGACCAGAAGAACCGTAGTATTACTCTGGCGTGAGAGAGTTTCGATAACCTTGAAAATTTCCTGAGAGATCATCGGCGCAAGCCCCATGGAAGGTTCGTCAAGAAGCAGCAACCTGGGCTTAGCCATGAGCGCCCGGCCAATAGCCAGCATTTGCTGCTCACCCCCGGAGAGAGTTCCCGCCAGTTGCTTTCGTCTCTCACGCAGAATAGGGAATAAGCCGTACACCATCTCAATTGTTTGTTTGGCCTCTGCCTTTCCTGTTTTCATTTTATACCGCAGGTAAGCGCCCAGTTCCAGATTGTCCTCTACGGACAGAGGTTTAAAAACCTGCCTTCCCTCCGGTACCTGAGAAACGCCGAGTTTAACGATACTGTGTGGGGCAAGCGCGGCAATCGAAGTATTATCAAATATAACCTCACCGCTTTTTGGGGGGACAATGCCCGACAAGGTATTAAGAAGAGTTGTCTTACCGGCGCCGTTTGCCCCGATCAGCGTAACAATTTCACCTTCCGCTAAGTGCAGAGAAACATTCCTCAGCGCGTGTACCTGACCGTAGAAGGTGTTTATGTTTTTTATCTTCAACATAGTTTTTTTATTTGTCATTTTCTAGTTACGACACAGTCTCGAATACTGGGTGACCGTTTTCGTCGGTTAAATCATATTTCCCAAGCCGCCTTCGCCCCCTCAGTTGTAGCTTCAATAATCCGGCGGGGCGCAACGGCATCACCGACGATGAAATGACGAATATCTTTTTTCAAAAGCATGTCTTTGAGTGTATTTCTTGGCGTCACGCCGATAGCGACAATAACCTGATTAACCGGTTCAATCTGGAGTTCTGCGCCGTTTTGAGTAACAAAAACCGATCCTTCGGTAATAAGTTTTACAGTTGTGCCGAACATCAGTTTGATCCCGGCTGCCCGAAGACGTTTATGCAGCATGTAGCCATGCGCAGCAAACGCGTGAACGGGTGAAGTGGCCAGCATCTCCACCAGGGTAATGTCCTTGACGCCCTTCTCTCGCAGGAAGTCAGCCGTTTCCATACCAACAAGGCCGCCGCCAATGACAACAACGTGATCCCTGGGCTGAACTTCGCCATCAAGGATCTGCCAGGCGTCACAAACAACTGATGAGTTAATGCCCTCGGCCACGCAAGTGGATTTGTCGGCACCGATGGCCAGAATGACTGCATCGGGTTTGCCCGCTTCGATCATGGCCTCGGTGACTTTCGTGTTCGTTTTGATAACCACACCTTTCTTTTGGCAATTGGCCGTGAGGGTCGAAATATATTTACCGTACACTGCTTTGTGGGGCGCCTTTGCGGCATAAAGAACATTCCCGCCTGTCTGTCTTTCTTGCTCGAAGAGGGTTACCTGATGCCCGAGGCGTGCTGCCTCAAAAGCAGCAGTAAGCCCGCCCGGTCCACCACCGATAACCCAAACGTTGCGGCGGACTGCCGCCGGCCGCACCGGGTAAAGCAGTTCCTGACCAGTTTGTGGATTAATGGCGCAACGAATCGGGAGTTGCTCTAATGAAAGGCGCTCAATGCATCCCTGATTGCAGGCGAGGCATTCCAGAGTGTCTTGGGGATGTCCTTCCCGGGCGTTTTTCAGAAAATCGGGGTCGGCCAGGTGTTGTCTTGCTACGGCGATAAGGTCCGCGTCCCCACGGGCAATGACTTCATCCATGGCATAGGGATCGACATAACGACCTACGGAAATGACGGGGACTTTCGTCACGTCTTTGATTTTCCGGGCCAGACATGCCTTAAAACCCGGGTCGTATTCAATAGGCGCGCTCGGGTTTGGTGTGTCAATGTTCACTTCCGGACTGCCATGAGTGCCAAAGGACACATTAATGATGTCCGCGCCGGCGCTCACCAGATCGGGGATAATGGTCTGCATATCAGCGATGGTGTAGCCGTTCTTGATGCACTCCTCACCGGAAATCCGGATGGACATAGGGAAATCAGGGCCTACCTGCTTACGAACTTCCCGGAGGCACTCGATCATAAAGCGCGACCGTCCGCGAAAATCGCCGCCATATTTATCCGTACGCTGATTGCAATTGGCCGAGAGAAACTGCATGAGCAGATAGCCATGCGCTCCGTGAAGCTCCACAGCATCAAACCCTGCCTTCCTTGCCCGAACGGCCGCGCTGCCGAAAGCAGTAATGGTCTCCTCGATATCTTCCAGCGTCATCTCGCGCGGCGCTCCCAGAAAACCGAAGATATAGCTGGGTATTGCTGAAGGCCCGATAGCCTTGTTTTTCCGTTGGAGCAGGTAGTTTTCGCGGCCTGTATGGTGCAGCTGCATGGCGATTTTGCTGCCCTGAGCATGTACCACATCGGCAAGTTTGCTCAANCCGTTAATGAATTTATCATCCCAGACGGCAAGGCAGTTTCGTGAAGCGGATCCAAGCGGGTGCACTTCCGTAATCTCGGTAATAATAAGCCCNGCGCCACTNTNNNCNCGNCGTTTTATATAGGCCAGGTTCGCTTCGCTGACNGTGCTGTCATCATTGCCGAGGGCTGTTCCCATCGGGGACATCACCAGCCGGTTGGGAATTTCTAAGGATCTGACGCGGATGGGCGCCAATAAATGTTCTAATGTCTTCATAAGTCCTCTCTGTTGTAGANNAATATCTATCTTGACTTNGANTAGTGTCCTTANCCGGNNACTATGGTGGATAANAAAAAGCCGCCATCAATGATGATTTCGGTTCCNGTGGTGTAGTTGGAGGCTGCGGAGGCCAGATAGATAGCGGCTCCGGCAATTTCATCGGGCTGNCCAATACGGTGCATCGGCAGGAGCTTTTCCAGCGCTTCCTTGGCTTTTTTGGCTTCTTCCGGAGGAAGATGGAAAAAATGGGAATCCATCATCTTGGTGCTGACAGGACCGGGAGCGATGGTGTTCACCTGGATGTTGTGGGAGACCAGCTCCGCGGCAAAAGCTTTTGTGATCATACGCACGCCCGCCTTGGAAATGGAATAGACACTGACNAATGGTTCCGGNTTGAAGCCGTCGATGGAGGCCACNTTGATGATNTTCCCGCCACCCTGAGTCTTCATGATCTTGGCTACGGCCTGGCTGAGGAAATAAAGCCCCTTCATGTTCAGATTCATAATGGTGTCCCAAAGGCGCTCGTCGGAATCCAGAACTGTCCCCATGGCGGGGCTGGCGCCGGCATTGTTGACCAGNATATCAATCCGGCCGTATTTGGCCATGACGGTATCAACGACTTTCTTNATCTCTTCCATTTTGCCCAAGTGAGCGGGAAGTACCAGCGNCTCGCCGCCAAAGGCCTTGATTTCAGCTGCCGTGGCTTCGAGATCCTGGGCTTTGCGGCTGGTGATCACCACCTTGGCNCCGGCTTTGGCAAAACCGTAAGCGATGGCCTGGCCGATGCCACGGCTGCCTCCGGTGATGATGGCTACTTTATCTTTTAAGGAAAATTTGGATAGATCAAACATAGCATTACTCCTTTCATAGTGAGGATACAAACTTTTCCTCCCTGAATTCCTTCGGATTCCGGGGAGGAAAAGTTTTGTTGGTTAGACTTTGAGGTGCTTTATTATTTCGCCTTTTTCGCCACGGGGCTTAAGGCATCGCGGTCGCCACCGCTCATGCCGGCGATGTATTTCACCAGCTTCTTGCGGGATTCAATGTCGTACTGTGTCGTGATGGCAATCTGCTCCATAATCGGCGAACCGCCGCCATGATAATTACCCACGTTCATGATGCCGCCGGTAGCGGAACAAAGATAGTCACCCAGATATCTCCAGAACTGGGCCTGATCTTCAACGGACATCTTCGGATTGCGCTTCGTGTATTTAAGGAGCGCCTCGCCTGTTGCGGGATTGGTAAAGTCCTTCTCGTGGGGGAAGGTCGCCGTGACGCCGCCGGAGATGTCGCAGAGAATCTCCGCCTCACGAAAGACCGCCTCGCCCGACAGGCAGCGGCCGACGTTACAGTAAATCGAATTCGGAATGTAGGAACCGGGACCGTAAGGCACAAAACCGAGACCGGGTATGTAAACCTCGGGCTTGCCCAGATCAGATGCGGTGTATCCGGCGGCATAACCAAGTTCGGCGGTCATAATCAGCTCCGCCAGCTTTTCCCGAACGTGGGGCTGCTTATGAATGTTGTTCACTTCGGCCGCCAGGGCGGCCATTCCCATGATGACATCTCCGATGGCCGGTTTGCAGCCGGAATAGGAATGACGATGGAACAGGGCGAAAAGGAGAGCGCACACGCCGCCGTGTTGATACTCGCCGGCCAGAAAAACCCTTTCCCATGGTACAAAACAATTATCAAAAATCATATAGGAATCGGTGGCGCCCGGCATAAATCCGCGCTTAAAGTGTTCTCTCGGTCTAAAATTATGCATGGTCGCAACCTGCTTGAGACCATCCCAATCACCCGGAACGGCGAAGGCTACGGCATAATCCTTGTCTTCAGGACGCAGTGCGCGTGTGGGGACGACAAGAACTTCATCGGCCACGGAGGCCTCGGAGATATGCACCTTGCAGCCATCAACGATGATGCCGTCCTTCAGTCTCTCCTTGATGCGCACATAGGAACCGGGGTTCGGTTGCTCGGCGGGGCGAAGCATCCGGTCGCCTTTCGTATCCGTCTGGGCGCAGCAACCGATGAGGTCTTCTGTCTGAAAGCGGGTGAGCCACTTCTTGAAGTTCTCATGGTACTTAGTGGCGCCTTTGTTTACCTTGTCCGCCTCATAGGAGACGTTGTAAATGGCGTTCGTGCCGTCGATGCCCATGCACCGCTGGATGCAGCCGCCGACCTTCTGGCAGAGCATACGGGTCATATCCTGTTTTCTGTGCAGGTCTTCCTTGTTTTGATGAATGTGAGTAAAACGGTTGATCCGTTCTCCCGTGAGATGAGAAATAGCCGTACACAGATCCTGGTTTTCCGGCTTGGCCGCTTCGTCGTACGTTGTACCGATGGTATTGATACAATCCATCTGCAACTCGTCCGTCCGGTCGAGCAACTGGCCGTCGAAATAAATGTTGCGCTTCATCTTGGATAATCCGTTGATATAATCCTGCTTTGTTCTCATTGGTGGTTCTCCTTTCTTTTATGTTTCCTCTTATTTTTTGGTTTTCTTATTGCTATTAATTTTTTGTTTTTCTGATTCCGGCAATATCTCTTTGATCTGGAGAATTTGCCCCAGGGCCTTGGCGTCTTCCAGCTTCAAGTGTATAGTCAACCCCGGTTCTTCTTTCCTGGATCGAATGCCGCTTAAGACCAGCTCCAGAAAAGGATCAAGCATATCCAGAATATTCTTTTCTCTTTTAGGCATTCCCTGCATATGCCAGTGGATGAATAAATGCTCGATGGTCCCCATCAGCATAGAGCGAATCAGATAGGCATCGGCGTCCTTACGGAAGGTGCCGTCAGCGATACCATCGCGAATACAATCCAACAGGCCATGGGCGGAACGGCGAATAGGCTCATGAGCGGCTGTCTGCCGGAAACGCTTGTTGGACATAAGCTGCAGCAAAACCAGCGCTGAATAATGAGGGTCGTTCTGATATAGCCGGACATAGCTTAGTAAGATCGCCCGCATCCGTCCTTCCACATCTTTGATGAAAGGCAAAACCAGCTGTGATTCTGCTAAAGTATCGTTGGATATTTTTTCGGGAATAGCGAAGAGAAGGTCTTCTTTGGTGCCGAAATACTCGTAAATGGTGGCTTCGGAAACACCTGACTCCTTACTGATTTCGGAAATTGTCGTATCCTGAAAAGTCTTTTCAGCAAAGATGCGCAGAGCCGCGGCCATAATACGGTCTTTTCTGCTTTTTGTTTTGACATGGTCTGCCATAACACACCCTTTTACAAGTTTGGCATAAGCTACACGATCATAGTCTCACTGTCAAGTATTATTTTATTTCATAGTCTGACTGTTTTATTTAGTAATTAATCATAGTCAAATAAAAATACACGTCTATCTACTTGTGTTTAATATTAAAAAGAATAAAGGTAGGGAACGGTCAGCCTGTCCTGCGCATGCCTGGGCGAACGTTACCTGCCTTAGATACGAATGCCTAAATAGGGAAACACCCCCAAAAACAGACTACTTTTTTCTCATCGCCGCCAATTTCGCCTGAAGTGCATCAATTCTCTGGTGATTATCTTCCGAACCAATATATGAACGGAAGAGCCATTCCTGAATCTGCATTGCCCCATCAAGATCTTCGTTCAATACCTTATTGGCAAGCTGCTTAGTTTCCTTTAAACAGCCACGGTCATACGTGGCCATTTCGCGGGCAATCTGACCAACTGATTCCAGCAGTTTACCTTCAGGGAAGACCTTGCTAACATAACCCATCTTTTCCGCCTCATGGGCATCATAAATTCTGCCGGTGAGAGCTACTTCTTTGGCTCGTCCCAGACCGATGATTCTCCAGAGAGGATCCATTATCGGTGTTAGTGACAAAACGATTTCCCGCTGACCGAATTTTGCGCGCTCTGATGCATAACGGATATCACACATCATGGTGAGATCGAAGCCGCCGGCGATGGCCGCACCGCCCACCGCACAGATCACCGGTTGCGCGCAGAACATAATTGACCGGTATGCCCGATGGAATAGCGCTATATATTCTTCGTTGGATACTTTTTCCAGTTTTCTTATTTCATTTAAATCAAAACCCGCGGAAAAATACTTTTCCCCGCCGGTAAAAACAATAACGTTGACATCTTTGCGCAAGCTCAGCTCCGTAAAAATTTTATCAATCTCATTCAGTACTTGCGGTGCCAGGGCATTGCCTTTATCAGGCCTGTTGATCGTTACCGTCGCTACTTTCGCGTCCACTCCCAGCAATAAATATTTCCAGTCCATTGCGTCTCCTCTCTATGAAAAAATGATATTGATTTTTAAAGTCCTGATCTTATCGCTTCCTGCCGATTGTCGCCTTGTTGCGTACTTCCGTTACGAAAGTCTTTGATAGATACATTTCATTATCATTAAGGAAGCTCATTTTTATTCGCGCCGATAGCCCAGCGCATCGTCATCGAAAGACCTTTGAGCGCAAAATACTGCTTATGAAATTTACTTCCTGGTTTTACGCAGTCATCGGCGAATGCACACAGTAAAGCCCAGTCTTGCTTACTGGTCTTTAGTGATGGAATGAGCGCGGTCATTGAGGTACGCCAGGTCCAGAGGAAGCTTGAGTTCTTCAATTCCAAAAGTTCTTCACTTTGGCACAGCCCGTTCATATAAGCAGTACCGATCAGATGTGGTCCGAGAATATCTGTGTTATGCCAGCCGGTATCTCTGGTTTGAGCCCAGTTGAGAAATAAGCTGAGCCATTTTTCATCCCACAGGTCAGGCCGAGCTTCAGCATATATAATTGCGGCGAAGCGCGCGTCAACAATATGGGTGCTCCAGAGCTTCTTCAGTTCTTTTATCGTCAAGGTTCCGCCATCGCGGATAATTTTGTTTATATGGGTACGGATGATGCCGCGGGGGATACCAAGAGATTCCTCCTCGGTCTTGAGGTAAGCCTTTTCCTTTATGCCACGGACGGGATTTTTATTCTTTTGAAGAAATTGCCTTATATCGTCATACATGTTCATCACCATATATCATCTTTGATTTAGAAATGGCATTAAGCTTCCGGCAGAGGGCAAGACTTAATGAAGTCTTTTATTTGTTTTTCATTCAAACCCACACCAGGTTTTCCATCCAGCCTCAGGGCAACAGCACCTTTATTAAAAAACAACAGCGTCGGGAAAACATCGATTACGTATTTCTCCGCGATAAGTTCCTCGTCATCAGCGACAAGAAGAAAATTCCGCCGCCCGTCTTGGGCGAGCTCTTGAAATGCTGGTAAAATTTTTCTGCAAAAAGGGCACCAAGTGGCATAAACAAAAGCGATGACTTTATCCTTATCCTTTAATGCTTTATCCAGATCAGTTTCATTTTCGACTAATGCACATTTATCATCCGCACTCATAAAAATTCCTCCTTGATCAGATCAGAAATTATAATTGTTAATGCTGCTTTTGTGCCGCTACTTTTTGAGGGGCGCCGCCGGTCACGATGATTACCTTATCTCTTACTTCCATTGATGATTCCCCCCAGGCAATTCAAAAGACATAATTCATTTTTTTCACAAGCGGCATGCGGAAAATATCGGTTACAAGGCATGCTGCAAGACGATAATTTCCCGCTCCCGCGGCAGAGTTTCTTTTTTAATCAGAATTTGCGAATCTTGAAGCACATGAACGTTATTTTGGCCTTTTGTAAAATCCTCTACCGGCGCAATAGGAAAAGCGCACTTGGCTGTTTTATAGTGCATAGGAATTGTAATGCCGGGCTTAATATCGTTCATAACCTTTACGGCCAAAGCGGCATCGATTGTGAAGACTCCGCCAATAGGTATTAGCAATATATCTACTTTGCCCATTTCCTGCAGCACTGAGTAATCAAGGCTATGCCCCAGATCTCCCAGATGCGCCAAAACTAAACTATCAGCGTTAATTACCGAAATTAAATTATGCCCCCGTTCTTTCCCCCCGGAATTGTCATGATAAGAGTTGATGGTCTTTATTTTCACACCATTCATCTCCAAGGCGTCTTGCCTGGATATAAGGCTGAATTTACCCTGAATGTCTTTTGTATAGCTGTGATCCGCATGACTGTGGCTTGTTATCACAATATCGGCTTCGTCATTTATTTTACCATACGATAATGCTCCGTTAAAAGCACCGGATTCATAAGGATCGATAATAATTCTGGTCCCTTTATCGGTTGTTATATTAAATGCCGAGTGTCCGTAGTAGGTTATCTTCATAATTGAATTTCATCCTTGTTTTTTGGATATTTATATTTATGCAGTGAACTATATATAATGTCAACTTGTTTCCTCAGGGCAATAATGTTAAGAGCACTGACATAAATTAGCAGTAAAAGGATATATATCAATGACTGATGAAGTGATGGAGAATCTGTACCGTATCGAAGTGCCGCTGCCCAATAGTCCGCTCAAAGAACTAAATTCTTATATCATCAAGGGAGATGACCGGAATTTGATTATCGATACCGGATTTAATCGCA
>JGI24141J26756_1000248_pt1 | contig 15351 bp, 17 predicted proteins | sample BarGraIncu00421A_FD_26756 | JGI IMG/M metagenome (IMG submission 26756) | reverse complement strand
GGGTCTCCCTAAAATGGCTGATGCAATCCAAAAACTTGCTAACCTGCGTATTCGAGCTCAATCGCCCCACTTTAGGTGAGCTTTACCGTTAAATATCAAAAAGAACAATTCGCACACACTAGTTGGAGGAGTTTAATGGAAGAGAACTTTGGAGTACTCGTGTTAGGTCACGGGAGCAAACTAACCTATAACAAAAATACCGTAGAAGCTGTGGCAAACATGCTAGCAGAAAAAATGAACAGCGCAATTATAAAAACCGCGTATCTTAATATGGATCACCCAACCGTTGAGGAGGGTATTGAAAGTTTTTCCTCTACCGACGTAAAAACGCTTTACGTGCTTCCGCTCTTTCTCGCACACGGGATTCACACCTTGAAGGATATCCCTGAGATTCTCGGGTTGACAGACGGCCAACGCCGAACCACGCATTCGTTCGACGATAGAAGTGTTGATGTCGTCTATGCAGAGCCACTTGGTATCGACCCCTGTATAGCTGATTTAGCGCTTAAAAGGCTTGAAGAGGCTTAAATCCCTTATGGACTTCAGCGGCAAAAACGTAGCCGTTTTAGATACGATTCACGGGGCGCGCGAGATCTGCAAAAAACTGCGCGAAGTTGGAGCGGCCGCAGTTGCGTTCAATATTTATCACAATACACCGACGCCTGACGTAGTCGACTCCTTTGACGTGGTAATAACACCCGTTCACGCTAACACCCCACTTGTTGCGCGCGCTGAAGCGCTGGAAATCCCGGTGTTGACGCACCACCAAGCTGTGGGACAGCTTGTGCGACAATCGGGAGAGTTGAACGACGCTCTTGTGTTTGAGGTGACCGGCGTCAAAGGAAAAACGTCGACTGCAGCGCTTTTGGGTAACGCATACGCGGATCGAAAGCTGCTAACGTTAACGAGTCTCGGACTTGAGGTTTCTGAAAATGGCAGGTATATCGCTAAAAGACGGCTGAGCATCACCCCCGCAAGCATATTGACTGCAATAGACCTAACAAAGAAATTCGACTTCGATCCTGAGGTATACATCTTTGAGGTGTCGCTTGGTGGAACCGGACTTGCCGATGTAAACATCATTACGACGTTGTTGCCTGAGTACGAAATTGCGCAACATACAAAGACTTCAACGTTGGCAAAATTGCAGATGATAACAAACGCTAAGGAGAGTTCGTGTCTTGTCGCGCCAATAGATGTAGCGCCCCCCGTAAAACAGAAATGCTGCCTTAATACCTTTGGCGATGGGAGGGCAAACGTACGATACGAGGATAAAAGAAGCAATGAGGCAACGATGGCATACTCCGATTTAGAGCGTATGGATGGAAGTTTGGCATCGGGAGAAATACACTTTGCCCTGTCCGGCGACTTTGACTTTAAGAGTTATGAAAGCGCCCTATTGTGTTTTACAGCTGCAGCACTGTCGGCGAACCTTAGTCCTGACACGATTAGCAGTCAGCTGTCGCACTTCAAGGGAGTGTTAGGGAGGATGTCTGCAGCAACATTCAACGGACGATTTCTCATCGATAACTCAAACTCTGGCCTCGATGAGGCGTCGATTAAACAAGCAATACAGTATGGACTTACATTCAAGAAAGTTGGCCATAAAGTTGTCTTAATCATCGGCTTAGAGTCAAACGTCTGCGAAGGAATAGCTATAGAGGCTCTCTTATCACTTGCCCAAAGTGATTCACTCGACCACGTCGTATTCGTAAGCGATCAAGAACGAACTTTGGGGAAAGGGGTCATACAAACGAATAACCTAGAGAGTGCGTTACGCAAGGCTCTCGAGCTGACCGATATCAGTGACGTCATTATTTCATGTGTAAAAATGTGGAGGTAGCAAAAAGTGTCATCAAACGCGCGCGGAGTAGACAAAACTACTGAGCAGGTAATCCACCCTCGACCAAGCTCAATCGTCGCCGCGCTTTATACGCTTCGAGATCTGGAAACTGATGTCGTGATTATACACGGGCCATCAGGCTGTTGCTTCAAGCATAGCCGACTCCTCGAAGAGGACGGGATTCGCGTTATTACGACAGCAATGGATGAGACCAATTTCGTGTTCGGAGGCGACAAAATCCTAGCAAAGGTGATTACNCGAGCAGTGGAGCTTTTCGATCCAAAACTTATGGGCGTTATCGGCTCGTGTGCAAGCATGATAATTGGCGAAGATATCCATCAGGCTGTACGTGACGCAACCCCNCCCTGCCCTGTAATTGAAGTTGATATTCACGCCGGTTACCGAGACAACACTTACGGCGCCATCGTGACGCTTGCCGCAGCGGTTCAAGCAAGGGTGATCGATCAAGCTGAGTATCTCCGACAAAAAGAGCTACTCGTCGAAGCGACCAATCTTGAAAAAATGGCTGGAGTGGCAAGCAAGGAGTATATCTCCCCTTCGCGCGGTGATATCAAATACGTTACTGCCAGGAAGTTGCTGGAGCTTTTAGAGCATAAAAAGAAAGGGTTAATCGTTTTAAATGCCAAAAAAGAGACCGCTTATCAATTTGTTGATGTGCTAGTCGCACTCTCAACCGTTGCACGCGAAATAGGTAACGATTACCTCAAGACTTTTGCCAATCTGGATGTTAACGTTGGATTACCGAGACTTAGAAAGCACGCAGAAAATATTTTAAACGACTTANCAGCAATCGGTGTTTCCATCGACTACATCACAGGTGGATTGGATGAGTATCCTGTCACAGGGGTTAATGCTGGACGCTTGATTGAAAAGCACTACAGCGACTATGACTTTGCGGTCCTATTGGGCGTTCCTCACGCTGTTCCGATGAAGAGTTTAGAGGGAAAAACCATTTTTTCAGTCACCAATGGGCCACGACAAGTGGAGCCCTTAAAACAACTTGGTCACGAGCACGTAACGGTCGAGATAGACCTACATCCAAAGACGCTCGGCGTAAGTCACATCGTGCCATCAGAACTTGGAGAGACTTTACGAGCAGTGTTTTTAGAAGAGGGCGAAAGAACTGCAAAAACGGAATGACATCTCAGAGCCCCCCTATTTGCACGCCGCGCTAATATACAATGGAACACACAAATAGTAGCGTACCCCGACTACTTCTCGCCGCTGACAGGAGTTCCGCGGGAAAAACGACAATCGCAACCGGGCTGATGTCAGTTTTATCCAAGGAAGGACATACTGTCCAGCCGTTCAAAGTCGGGTTAGACTATATTGATACGAGCTATCACTCAGAGGTTACAGGACGCTTTTCACGTAACCTCGACGGCTACTTAATGGACCGGCATGCGATTATTGAGACTTTCTATCACGCAATGCGCGGTGCAGATATCGGAATCATAGAAGGTGTAAGAGGCCTCTACGAAGGTTTGGAAAGCTTAAGTGACGTTGGAAGCACAGCGCAAATCGCTAAGATGCTCAACTGCCCGGTCATACTCATTATCGACGCACGAAGCATTACACGGAGCACGGCAGCACTCGTTAAGGGTTACGGCTCATTTGACAAGCGAATTGACATAAGAGGGGTCATACTCAACAAAATTGGCAGCCAAACGCATGCGGCTAAGGCAAAAAAAGCCATTGAACATTACACCGGTATTGAGGTCATAGGACAGATCCCACGCAAGGATTCAATGCACCTAACGATGCGCCATTTGGGTCTCGTCCCTGCTTCTGAAGGGCTTAAACGAGACGGCAATTTTAGAAAACAACTTGATAATATTGAGGACGCAATTCAAAGCATCGATGTTGACAAGGTGCTCCAAATCGCAAAAAGCGCTGGGAAGCTGCCAAGAGTTAAGCCCAAGGTGTTTGTCTCTTCAAAAGAAGGGGTTGGAAATAAGAAGCGCGTGCGTATAGGCGTCGCTTGCGATGAGGCTTTTAACTTTTACTACCGGGATTTATTTGACCTCTTTTCTCTCAATGGCACAAAAACCATCCCATTTAGTCCTTTACATGATGAGGAGATTCCCGACGTTGATGGCCTCTATATAGGTGGGGGATACCCTGAGATCTTCGCTGATGAGCTGGAACGCAACAGTTCGATGCGCGATTCGATCGCGTCACACGCTCAAGCAGACTTGCCCGTGTTCGCAGAGTGCGGCGGCCTCATGTATCTGACCGAATCGTTGACGTATGACGGGCGAAGCTCAAAGATGGTAGGCGTCATTCCAGCAAATGCCGATATGGCCAACAAGCGTGTTATCGGCTATGTTGCTGGCACGACTGTTTGCAATAACATCCTTGGACAAAAAGGAACCAAGTTTCGAGGCCACGAATTTCACTATTCCGAACTTACTGGTCTAGGTAACAAGCCTCAATTTGCGTTTCAGCTGCAAAAAGGAACAGGTATTTCAGACGGTCGCGATGGAGTACAAGTAGGACAAACCCTCGCTTCATTCACTCACGTCCATCCGCTCTCGTACCCCAATCTTGCTGCCAACTTCGCAAGATCGTGCGCGAAGTTTTCGGACCGAACAGCTCACAGCAAACGATCTCCCTAATAATCATCGTCTTAGGCTCTGCTAAAGCGGAGGATCAGTAGCTGTGGTTGTGCTTCCGGCGCGCTTCACTGGTCTACCCGAATAGTTTACGCATACCTCCTGCAATTCTCGTTCAACGGTGCGGTGCGAGCCAATGTTTGCCAGTCGCACATAACACGCCCTTCATCGGCGAGATTTGGAGCCATTACAGGTGTGCATATAGCTACGGGTATATTCATAGAGAATTTTTCGCGCGCTACAATGCGCGATTCTTCAGGGCTGCATGTGCTACTGAGACTAGCGCACTGAATGTGGCGTCTTTTGGTAAAGCGTCGACTTCCACATTGTACGAACGAAGCGCATCGGCTGTAGGAATTCCAATAGCCCCAACGAGTTGATGCGCGAGTCGTGCGATGAGCCGGTCGCGAGTTCCCATTAGGTCAGCGCAGTCAAAAAAAGCCTTTACCGTCATGGCGCTCGTAAATAGCACGCCTGCCACATCACCTTCTGTTACCTCCAGTATAAAGTTTCGTTGAAGTGGACCACAGAGCTTTTTAAGCGTATAAAGCACGACTTCGTTAACGGCTGCGCCGCCTTTCTTAAGACCTTGGATTAGTTCAGAGCTGCCATAAGCGCTGCGTAAGACCCAGATTTTTTTTCCTGCTATGTTGCTGAGCGTCCGAACGATGCCGTGTGAGCTATACTCTGACGGCATAAGATCAACGCGAAGCTGCTCTTTAAGCAACGCAGATCTGGTTGCGGGTCCTATGGCCACGACGCGCGTGGATTTAGGGATGCTAGCAGCGTTGAGTCCGAGCTGCGCACAAATACGTGCACCGTTTGCGCTCGTGAGTATTAGGTAGTCCACCTCGCCTTTCGCTAGGTCGTCTAAGAAAGTGGACCAAAGCGAGTCGCTTATAGGGGTGATATCGACCATAGAGGTTGCCAACGCTCTATAACCGAAGGCTTCGACGACTTTTTTTGAATCCTCTAGTTGTCTGTCAGGTCTAATGATCGCTAGTGTCTGCATATTGGGGTCTTAATGTGTTTGCGAGTTTTACAACGTCACCGACAACTAGCACCGCTGGAGCTTCCACGTTGGCTGTTTCAGCTTTGATTGCTATGTCATCTAAGGTGCCTAAAACGACTTTTTGGCGGCTGGTAGTTCCTTGTGCAATGATCGCTGCCGGTGTTTGCGCAGGCTTGCCAAAAGCTATAAGATTCGCAACGTTCTCTTTGAGGGCGCCTACGCCCATCAGGATAACNAGCGTGCCATCTAGTTGAGCGAGAACATCCCACTTAAGCTCGTTGCCCGTGGCCTCGTGGCCCGTGACGATAGTAAATGTGGAAGCGTACTTTCGGTGCGTAACAGGGATACCTGCATACGCTGGAACCGCCACGGCTGATGAAATACCGGGAACTATCTCCACATCGATTCCATGGGCGACTAACTCTTCGGCCTCCTCTCCACCGCGACCGAATACGTAGGGGTCGCCACCTTTAAGCCGTACTACCGTCTTGCCCTTTTTCGCGTATTTGACAAGCAGATCATTGATCTTATGCTGTGGAACCTTATGGTGGTTCGGGTCCTTCCCCACGTCTANAAGCTCTACCTTTTTAGGAACAAGCGCGATTACTCGGTCATCGACAAGTTTGTCGTAGAGNACAATATCAGCGCTTTTTATGATTCGTTCGGCTTTTCGGGTCAATAGGCCTGGGTCACCAGGTCCTGCCCCTACTAAGAACACCTTCCCTTCAGACATGTTTTTTTTGTTTCCTTTTTCAGTCAAGCGCTGAAACAGATACAACAGCTTCAGCAATCAACGAGGCTGCTCCGTCTTCTTTCATTCTTTGGGCGAACTCTTTCGAGGCTCGTTCGTAGCTATCAATAGGTATGCGATCGGTAAGATGCACTATACGTTTTCCATCGAGCGAGAGCACCTCGGCAACGACGTGCACCCACTCACTTTCTAGGTGCGCCAAAATGCCTAGGGGGACTAGGCACCCACCTCCTAAAGTCTCCATTATAACTCGCTCAACCATGCCTTCAATAAATGTTTGCTCGTCATTGATCTTAGCGACTATATCGAAATCGTCACTTTCCTGATTCGCCATCACGGCGATAATCCCTTGGTTTGGTGATGGAATGAATGGTAAACGTTTCTTTTTGATGTTAATGCCGAGACGGTCTAGTCCCGCCTTGGCGAGAATCACCGCGTCGAACTCGTTTGCCCTTAGTTTTCTTATTCGCGTGTCGACGTTGCCCCGAATCTGTTTGCGGTTGTAGGATGGATAATATCGAGCAAGTTGCGCCTGTCGTCGCAAGCTCGAGGTACCTATAGTAGCTCCTTCAGGCAACGAACGCTCGAAAATCAAAACATCATAGGAGGATGCGCGCGGCATAACGGCACAGATGCCAATCTCTTTTGGCCTTTTTGTGGGTACGTCCTTCATGCTATGCACAGCAATATCGATCTCACCCTTAAGCATGAGGTCGTCGATATCTCTCACAAATGCGCCAATACCTGCCTCTCGGAAGGGCTTATCGGCAAAATTATCGCCGCTCGTTTGAACGATGATGAGCTCGCTTTCAACGCCATTCTTGGCGAGTAAGCTCTTGACCATCTTAGCTTGAACCAATGCGAGTTTGCTGCCTCTGGTGCCAATACGCAGTATTTAGATCACGCCCTACCAGTTGTTTGCGGTCGTTATTGGGGTTAGTAGCCCGCGGTGTCGACGTCTAGGTTATACAGCCGTTTAAACGCGTTAGCGTACGCACGAATGGTGTACTCGACGTCTTCGTTTGAGTGTGCAAGTGAGATGAAGTTCGTCTCGAATTGCGAAGGAGCTAAGAAAATGCCCTCTTCGCGCATAAAAGCAGCCAATTTCTTGTAAGCGTCGACGTCACTGGTGAGCGCGTCTTGATAGTTTTTAACGGGTTTTTCGGTAAAAAAGATCTGAAACAGCGTGCCGATTCCTTGCACCGTAACACGGATGTCAAGTTCTTCGAGGAGGTCGACGAGCATCCTCCTTAGGAGGTCACCCAAACCATTGACGCGTTTGTAACCCTCCTCGTTGAGCACGTTAAGCGTCGCAATTCCTGCTGTAAGCGAAACTGGATGCCCGCTGAATGTACCTGCGTTAAAAACCCCTCCTGATGGAGCAACGCATTCCATAATCTCCTTTTTGCCTCCGAATATCCCAATCGGAAATCCGCCACCGACAATTTTCCCTAGCGTTGTGAGATCAGGAGTGACGTTGTAAAGACACTGAGCGCCTCCGGTGCACAGCCTGAATCCGGTAATCACCTCGTCAAATATCAGGAGCGTATCGTTCTCTTCGGTGACTTTTCTAACTTCTGTGAGATAGGTCGTCTCAGGCAGCACTGGACCAATATTCCCCATCACCGGTTCTATGATAAGGCACGCAGGTTCAGCTTTTTCTAAGACGTCAGATAGGGCCTCAATGTCATTGAACGGGACTTGAAGAGTGTTTTTTATAGCTTCGGCCGGCACCCCGAGTGAGCTCGCAGTGGAGATTGCAGCCGATCCTGCCTTGACGAGCACTGCGTCGTGGGCGCCGTGGTAGCCCCCCTCAATTTTTACGATAATGTCTTTTCCTGTAAACCCACGGGCGGCGCGAATAGCGCTCATCGTAGCCTCAGTTCCCGTTGACACGAATCGAAGCATCTCGATTGAGGGGAGGTCTTTTTGAATGCGCTCTGCGAGAGCGATCTCAGCCTCAATAGGGGTTCCGTAGTCCCATCCTAGTTTTAGACGCTGGGTCACTGCTTCCTGCACGGCAGGGTGAGCGTGACCGAGAATGAGTGGGCCGTAGCCCATGCAGTAATCAATGTACACGTTTCCATCCACGTCCCATATTCGCGAATCGCTTGCCTTATGGACGTAAAACGGATAGGGATCTATCGCCCTAACCGGGCTTGAAACGCCACCAGGCATGAGCTTCAAAGCTTTTTTATATAGTCTCTCAGACCCGTCTGTTTGCATCGCCACCTCTCACTCATAATCCAGGGTCTTTGCCGCCTCTTTGGCAAAATAGGTAACGATCATGTCGGCTCCGGCTCGTTTGATGGAGAGGAGCGTCTCAAGAATGGCATCATTAGTCAAATTCCCGTTATCTATTGCAGCGCGCAACATGGCGTACTCTCCACTAACGCTATATGCGGCTACAGGAACACCGAAGGTCTGCTTAATTCGATAAATGATATCGAGATAAGGCAATGCGGGCTTGATCATAATAATGTCGGCGCCCTCTTCTAGGTCCAGACGTACCTCACGAACCGCTTCGTCGGTATTTGCTGGGTCCATTTGATGAGCGGACCTATCTCCAAAAGCACATCCTGAATCCACAGCATCGCGAAACGGTGCGTAGAAGCTCGAGTAGTACTTAGCTGCGTAAGGCATAATCGCGACTCCGTCAAACCGCTCCTCATCGAGCTGCGCGCGTATAGCGCCGACCATCCCGTCAATCATTCCCGAAGGTGCGACGATATCGACCCCGGCGCGAGCGTATGAGGTTGCAACACGCCGCAGCATCTCAAGCGTCGGGCCGTTGAGGATAGACCCTCTTCGTTGACGATGCCGCAGTGTCCGTGGCTTGTATATTCACACAGACACACGTCAGCAATGACGGTGGCTGCTGGGACCTCCGTTTTTATCGCCCTGATAGTGTCTTGCACGATGCCGCTAAGCGCAGCGCTCCCCGTCTCGTCTTTTGAGCGTGGCACCCCGAATACGATGACCGCTGGAACACCGAGTTCCGTGATCGCCTCGGCCTCGGATACTGCCGTTTCGACGGTGTGACGATAAAATCCCGGCAGGGAGGGGATAGCTATAGGTTTTTGTGCATTCTCATCGACAAATAGAGGGCATATCAGATCGCTTGGGAGCAGTGANGTCTCTCGGACCAANTTTCTGACGCCCTTTTTACGAAGCCGTGCGGGTCGCTTGGTCACTTAAACCTCCTGACGTTTGAATAGTTTATGCGCTGAACTCATCAAGTCATAATCGTCGTTAGCGGCTGCCTCTCTGAGTGATGCAGTAAGCTCAAAAAGTAGTTTATTCACGATTGAACCTGTAAGGTCTTCAAGGATCTGTTCGTAGTTATTTAGGTCTGCCTCGCATCGTAGACGGTTGTACGCTTTTTCGAGCTCGCGCGCTCTAAGCTCTTCTGCGTTCTGATACAAGCTCGCAATAAGGTCATTCGCGCGATCCTTCTTGTATTGCCATTCGAGCAGGTCGAGCTCTTGGTTAATGATCGCGAGCACTTTTCCGATCTCGGAACGTCGCTTCTTAAGGTTTTGTTCGGTGATCTTGCGTAAATCGTCGATGTTGTGTAGGTCGACGTTGTCGAGCGTAGCGACACTTTCTTCAACGTCACGCGGATTGGCGATGTCGATGATGACGAGTGACTGGCCGTGTCGTTGTTGCATCGCGCGACGTACTTTATCATAGGTAAGTATGTAGTGCGGCGCTGCGGTAGCGCTTATTACCAAGTCTGCTTGACACAGATAGTCGTCTATATTGTCAAATCGGACCGCAGTGCCTCCAAGCCTTTTGGCGAGGGTTTGCGCGCGCCGAAAGGTCCGGTTTGAGAAAAACATCGCCTTGAGCTCTCGCTCGGCGAGGGCGACCGCCACGAGCGTTCCCAGCTCACCGGCTCCGATGCTCAGAATCGCCTTGTCCTCGAGGGTACCCATGACNCGTTCGGCGAGGTCAACCGCTGCTGAGCCGACGGANACTGAGCCGCGGTTGATGTGCGTCTCTGTTCGTACACGCTTTCCGACTTTAATCGCTTTGGATAATGCTAAGCCCAGATCAGGACCTAATGTGTCCTCTTTGGTCGCTATTTCGACCGCCTCTTTAAGCTGGCCGAGTATCTGGTCCTCACCTACAATCATAGAATCGAGGCCTGATGCCAGTCGCATTAAGTGCCTGAGTGATTCGCGCGCCTCGTATCGGCCAATGAGTTCTGGCGACACAGATGGGAAGAAACGCGTTATAAATGAGTTAACGTCGAACTCGTTCGTCACATAGAGGTAGAGCTCAATCCTATTGCAGGTTTGTATGATGACACATTCGCTAACGCCGTCGGTAGCGTGCATCGCCTTCAATGCGCCCTCCACGTTGTCAATGCGTGCGCACTCTAAGTCATTTAGGCTTGCCCACTTGTGCGTTATTGAAAGGTTGCATATCCCATTCATGTATGGCCCCCTTTTGTTTTTGCCTGCGGCATCAATTGTTCATTTTCTACGATCTCAAGTGCCGCTTGAAGTCCCGCGTCGTAGCTACGCGCAAGTTCGGTCCACACTCCTGAGTCGTTTATAATTATTTCAAGGATGCGCTTTCGCTCGAGTTGACTAACAATCTTCTTTTTTAAAATGGTTCGCAGTTNGTCTTGGAGANCCACCATNAGGGCAACGTTTTCTATGAGCTCTTCGATACGCAGTCTGAGATATCGAGCTGATGCGGGACTTTTCCCCATCGTCGAAATCCCGACGTGGATATCGTCTTTATTGATAATCGACGGCACGATAACCTCGCCTATGCCATCTACTTGGTTGACGAGGATATTCATTGCCTTCGCTTGGTCGGCGATATACGTGTTGAGGGGGCGATTGTTGGTTGCCGGAACGACGATAAAAGCACCTGGAAGGTACTTCTTCACATCTTTCAAGTCGTCTGCAATCACGTCGATTAGGCCACTTTCTGCCATTTTTAATAATTCAGCTGTAAAGCTTGTGCTTATGACTGTAGTTTGCCCGTAGGCGCAAAACATCTTGGCCTTTCTCTCTCCAACGCGCCCACCGCCGAATATGACGATGCACCTGTCTTTTAGATCGATAAAAAGGGGCACGTGAGCCATAATAACGCTTATTCTGAGTTAGTGTGTTGCTGAATGATTGTAACAAGGAAATAACGCAAACCTATTAGGAGGTTAGCTGATTCAAATTGCTACGATGTCATCTTGGTATAAATGGTTACCTCCGCTGCTAAGGCGCTAAGATCGTCATTGCATCGCTTGTTGAGGCCAAACAAACCAAAATACGCACGCAGGCCAAGTTTTGCTATCTACCCGTCCACGTTGCTCTCAGCTTAGTGCTTGCTCCGATCCTTCCTGATTAGAACCGAGATATTGTTGACCTTACCTGTCTGAAGCATCCGTCCCATCTCTTGAAACCCCGTTAGGTCTTTGCTTATCACTGGCGCATATAGGATTGTCCACAAGGGATTTGGCTGAATTTCAAGAGTTAGCGAGGGTACTGCCATCAGGCAAGGTGAATAATACCTCGGTTCTACTTAGAAAACTCGCAGATAAGTCCTCAACAACCTGATGGCGGCCGATTGATTACGACTGTTCGTGCGGTAAAGCTCGTGCGCAAGTCATTTCCGTGTCTATTCCTTGATGCGTGTTATTAGCTGCCTATACAGAAGCTTGAGGTAAGTCAGTCGCCCGTTACTGTTGCTTCGACCTCCAATATTTTCATACGAACATGTATCTGGCCACCACTATCTGGGGGGTACTGCTCAATGAAGCGCTGTACGACTTCATCAAGAAAGGCGTCGCGGTGCTCGGCCGGAATGCGGCTAGTATATCGATGCCACGTTGCTCGAGCGCACCCCTTTAGCGCTTCTATCCCAGGGTGCGTCACATCTTCCGTAACGAACTCGACGCGGTGTGGGGTAAAACCAGCATCGCGCAACAGCTTTTCGTACTCATCGGCACTATAAACCAACCCTTGCTTCTTAAATTCCCGAAAATAGGGTCTCCAAGCAGGACGAGCCATGACTTCCCTTCGCGCTTGGTGCAACGGGGACCCACTTCTCCCTTGTGTTGTAAATCGTTTCGCCATGAGCTGTGCTGCGAACCGACCACCTGGCGCGAGGCTGGACTTGATGCCTTGCAGCACCGTGACTAGGTCTGCGGTCCAGTGGAGAGAGGCAAATGCTACAATAACGTCAAATTCTTTTTGAAAAGTGAGGTTCGAAGCGTCTCCATAGCTAAATGAGAGGTTAGGATACGCAGTTTGAGAGAACATATTTTGGGCAAATGCGATCATTTCAGTAGAGGTATCAATGCCGAGCACGGAACCGTGTGATACGCGTGCGGCAAGCACAGCTGTTATCTTCCCGTCGCCACAGCCAACATCTAAAATGTGCTCGTCACCACGAAGTGCCAATCTTCCCACTAGGCCCAACGCGAACGCGTATTGTGGATACGAGTGCTTGTAGTAATCTGAGGGATCCCATAGATCTGTCAAATGACACAACCACCGTGGGCATATAGCGATGTCTCAGCTTAAAGTACATATGCCCTAGTTTGTGACTTTGATCTAACGGGCTTCGTGCATTGTGGTACGTAAATTGATCCGAAAGGGAGGAGTGTATCGTCATAACTACATCCGCGTGTTATTATGATGAACTCTTCTGTAGCTACGTTATTACTTTTCAGATAATTATATGTTTTTCGTGTTACGATTCGATAGTTTTTTATAACTGTCACCGCATTTCGTTGTGGTGATATAGTTGCACATACCAGACGGATATCTCGGACCGATTACATACGGAATTCTGTGGCTTGTGATGATCCCGATCTGGCTCTACGCAGGAGATTGGCTTCGAAAAAATCTTAAGGATAGACAAGTGCCATATCTTGCGCTAGCTGCTGCCTTCTCGTTTGTCATCATGATGTTCAACGTGCCCATTCCAGGCGGAAGCACTGGGCACGCAGTGGGAAGCGCGCTCATAGCAATCATATTGGGGCCGTGGGTCGCGGTTGTAACTGTTTCGGTAGCGCTTCTCATACAAGCTTTGCTTTTCGGTGACGGGGGGATAACAGCGTTAGGAGCGAACTGTTTTAACATGGCATTCGTCATTCCGTTCGTTGCGTTCTATGTTTACTCGTTCATTAGCGGAAAAACAGAGATTACATCAAATCGAAGAATTCTCGCAGCGGGAGTTGCAGGGTATCTAGGCTTAACTGCCGGTGCGTTCGCCACTGGGGTTGAGCTCGGCCTCCAACCAATGCTCGAGCACGCAGCCGACGGCACCCCATTATATATGCCGTACGGGCTCTCTATAACTGTGCCGGCAATGTTGATCGAACACATGCTATTCTTCAGCTTCGTGGAAGCAGTTGTAACGGCTCTAGCCTTTGGGTATATAGCTCGCTTTGATCCTACGATCATATTCAACTACAAAGCACGCGGAGACCAAAAAAGGGACGCCGTTCCTGCAGCGCCAACGGAAATCGAGGTGTGATCAATGGACAAACTTCTAAGGAATTTGTTAATTGTGCTCGCGGTAATGATCGTAGTAGTGCCGATTGGCTTGCTTGCAGTAGGTACTGCTTATGGAGAATGGGGCGCAGAGGAACTTGAAGGGCTAGTTGGGTTTATCCCAGCGGGGCTTGAAAGTGTGTCCAGCACGTGGACGGCACCTATTCCTGACTATGCCTTGCCAAGCCTGGGAGAGTCGTTTCTCAACTTAAGTTTAGCCTATTGGCTGTCAGCAATCATAGGAGTGATACTCTCGGGAGGTTTGCTAATCCTCATTGGTAAAGCAATAACTAGTCGTAATTCGAAAAACAATGGGCAGCTGTAGAGCTGTTCATTTTTTCTCTTTTTTGCACAACTAACGAAGAATATCTGTTTTGTTTATCTTTAAAAAGGAGTCACCTATTTAGTGCTCGTGATGATGGAACCCTTCGTGCGCGTGCAGATGTTCGTGCATTAACGAAGCGTGTCGGTGCATGTGTTTGTGAATAAGGTTTGCGGACGTCAACAATTCTAGATCGTTCATCACCGCGCTACTATCGGCATCCGCTTTGATAGTGTGATCCTCACCGAAGACGATAGCCCTCGTGCTTATCTTCTCAATAATGTCAAGATCGTGAGTAGCCGTGATGACCGTTTTGCCAGCTTTAGCGAGATCTTGGATAAGCTCAATAAGCCACAATTGGCTACGCGGGTCTAATCCAGCCGTAGGTTCGTCTAGCAACAACACGTTGGGATTAACAGAGAGTATAGAGGCGATGCAGACCTTCTTTTTCTCACCCCCACTAAGCGTATGAGGGGCTCTGTCCCTTAAGCCTGAGATCCCCATCAGCGACATTATCTCTTCTGTTCGTCTTTTGACTTCCTCTTGGGTCAAACCCAGTTGCAGTGGCCCAAAGGCGATCTCATCAAAGACAGTGGAGCAAAATAGCTGTATGTCTGAGTTTTGAAACACGAAACCGACGTTTTTTCTGAAATAACGGCCAAACTCATTACCATCAAGCGAGTTGAACGCCTCCTCTTTGACGACGTTACCGAACGCATTGAACTTCCCGGNTGTCGGGAAGNTCAGCGCAGCNAGTATAGAGAGGAGGGTAGATTTTCCGCTGCCATTCGCCCCTACTACCACGATCTGCTCACCCGCAGTCATTGTCAAGTTTACNTCCTTAAGCGCCTCGAACTTCCCCAAATAGGTGTATGCGACGTTTTGTAACTCGAAGATTGTCTCCATTGGCACGTCTAGACNTATAACCGTCACTCGACCTTGACCTTGAGCACGTTCTTCCTGTANAGCTCTTCGAGNTCGGGCAGCGCCTCAACAGGCGTAGGGATAACTTTAGTATCGTTTTCCATCACCTTGAGCGCGAGCGCTCTAAAAATNGTNGCCTCATCTGATTGGGGGGCGTGTTCGACCACAGCCCTTCCTTCAAGCTCGCACGCCTGAATGACCGAACTGTGAGGCACAAACTCCACGAACGTGCTGCCCAAACGCTTGGCAAACGCAGGGACCACCGCCCGCTCCAGCGCTTCATCGCCGTTACTGTTGCAGATAATCCCTGCCAGCCCAGCGTCGCCCCGACGTGCGAGTCGTTGTA
>JGI24141J26756_1000247_pt1 | contig 15354 bp, 10 predicted proteins | sample BarGraIncu00421A_FD_26756 | JGI IMG/M metagenome (IMG submission 26756) | reverse complement strand
GGTTCGCGGGACTCGATGACGGCCATGCGAGCGAACGGGTCCTTGCGCGGCTCGTCGGTTCGGACGGGGCGGGTGGCTCCCTGTGACGGCACCGTTCGATGACGCGCTCGAGGACGACACCGCAGACGGCGACTTCGGGGCTGTCAGCGAGTATCTGTGGGCCTGGATGTCCGCCGGCTTCCTCTCGGTGTTCGGGTTGCTCCTCGTGCGCGACCGTGAACGCAGGCTNCGCCTCTCCGAGATGTTCGTCGACATCGCCGGGAAGCGGTACGCGTTGCGCTTCCTCCCGAAGGCCGGCCTGTCGCTGTTCCGTGGACGACTCCTGATCGCGCTGTACCGCATCCGCATCCCGCGGGAGGACCTGGAGGCCCTCTCCACGCAAACGGGTGTGAGGCTGGTGCACGTGGGTTCCGACGGCCGCTGGTTCGACAGGCCGCTGGGCTTCGCGCAGATCACCCGGCTCCGGCTCGCTCGACGCAGCCGGCTCTACCCGGTACACGGCGGCGAATCGCGCGCGTTCATCCGCCAGGCCGCGGGTACCACGCTGTTCGTCACGGTCCGCCCGTGCAACCACACCGACTCGTTGTCATCGCAGGCAAAGGTCATCGTCGCCCAGGCCGCCGCCCTGCTCTATCGCCAGAAGGCCGTGCTCCTCTACGAGAAGGAGTCCCAGGGTTACGAGGAGAGCGCGAGCGTCGTGTTCGAGTCCCTCGTGGATTCCGGACACGAGAACGTCTACTTCATCCTCGACCCCGCCTCGGCCGGCAGGGTGCCCGAGCGATACCGGGATCGAATCGTCGAGCGTTTCTCGTTCAAGCATTACTACCTGTTCTTCTGCGCACGCGCGTTCGTGGGGACGGAGCTCATGTCCCACGCGATCGAGTTGCGCACGGTCGACCAGGTCCTTCTCCATCATCTTGCCCGAGGACGCTACACGTACGTCTTCCTGCAGCACGGCGTCATGTACATGGTCTCGCTCGACTCCTCCCAGCGCGGCTTCTTCCGGGCCGATCGGCTGCCGAAGCGGTCGCGGATCGTCTGCTCGTCGGAGCTGGAGGCGCGGCACTTCGTCGAACTCGGCGGGTTCGACCCCCGGGCCATGTACGTCTGCGGGCTTCCCAAGTTCGACCGCGCACGTCTCGACCCCGACGCGGACGCGATCCTGATCACCCCCACCTGGCACCCGTGGGAGGCGAACACGATCCGTACGCACCCCACCGAGTCGCTCTACTACCGGATGATCGCCGAGATGTACGCGGCCGTGCCCGACGAGCTCAAGCATCAGGTCTGGGTGCTGCCGCACCGTCTGGTACGGGAGTCCCTCGCCACGACGGACCTTGCGGACCACATGTGGAAGGGCGACTCGTACGACGAGGCGCTCCGCAGGGGCGCGCTTCTCATAACGGACTATTCCTCCATCTCGTACGACGCCTTCTACCGCGGGGCCAACGTGATCTTCTGGTGGAAGGAAAAGGACTACTGTATGGAGCAGTATGGCGGTCACCTGATGCTGGAGGAGGCTACCGCGTTCGGCCCGGTCTGCTACACGGCGAACGAGCTGACCCGGGCTGTGGGCGACCTCTACCTGACCCCGCAGGACGAGGAGTATCTCGAAAGGTATCGCAAGATCGTCGAGTTCCATGACGGCCACAACACGGATCGCCTCATCGAACTGATGGAGCGCGACGGCCTGATATAAGATGCGGACGCCTTTCGCGTCGGCACTCCGTCCCGGACGCATGAGAGATACACGAGGGCCCATGAAGCGCGTACTGACCTACGGCACATTCGACTTGCTGCACCACGGGCACATCCGTCTGCTGAAGCGCGCGAAGGAGCTCGGCGACTACCTGGTCGTCGCGGTCTCGACCGACGAGTTCAACGCCGGCAAGGGCAAGGCGTCCTACCACGACTACGCGCTGCGCAGCGAGATCGTGGAGTCGATCCGCTACGTCGACCTGGTCATTCCCGAAGAGTCCTGGGAACAGAAGCTCGACGACGTGCAGCGGTACGCGATCGATGTCGTGGTCATGGGCGACGACTGGGCCGACAGCGACCGTTTCGACTACCTGAAGGACCACTGCGAGCTCGTCTTCCTCCCGCGGACCGAGGGCATATCCACCACCGACATCAAGGAGGATCTCGGTGGCGGTCGCTAAGCCCGACAGGTCCGACATCCTCGCCTCGCGCGTGAAGCGCTACGGCGGGACCTTGGTCGAGGTCGTCGCCGAGCACGAGGAGTACTGGCGGCAGATCTTCCACCTGGCGGCCGCGGACCTCGTGAAGACGTACCGGGGCTCGGCGCTGGGCTGGCTGTGGGCCGTCATCAAGCCGACCGTGACGATCTTCGTGTACTGGTTCGCGTTCGCCGTGGGGCTGCGCGCCAGCAACTCGGTCAGCGGGTTCCCGTTCTCGCTGTGGCTCATCTCCGGCATCCTGCCGTGGTTCTACATATCGGAGATGCTGACGCAGGGGACTACGACCCTGAAGCGCTACAACTATCTCGTGACCAAGATCAAGTTCCCGGTCTCGACGATCTCGACGTTCGTGAGCCTGTCGAAACTCTATGTCCACATCGCACTGACCGCTATCGTCATCGTGATCTTCATCATCTTCGGCTACCCGATCGACGTGTATTACCTGCAGTTGCCGCTCTACATGCTGCTGATGTTCGTGTTCTTCACAGTGTGGTCGATGTTCGCCGCACCGCTCTCGGCCATCAGCAAGGACTTCGCGAACGTGGTCAGCTCCTTCGTGATGGCGATCTTCTGGATGTCCGGGATCATGTGGGACGTCAATTCGATCAAGATCTCGTGGCTGAGCCGCGCGCTGCTGTTCAATCCGGTCACGTTCATCGCGAACGGCTACCGCAACGTGTTCATCTACAAGCGCTGGTTCTTCGAGGACCGTTTTGCGCTGCTCGCCTTCGCCGTGACCCTGGTCGGGATGACCGCACTGAGCCTGTACACCTACCACCGCCTGCGGCGCGACATCGCCGACGTGCTGTAACGGGGCGAACATGACTGACGACACCGTCGCGATCGAATTCAAGAACGTCTCGAAGCGCTACAAGCTCTACCGGAGCGACAGGCACCGGTTCCTCGGCATCTTCTCCAGCCGCGTCGCGTACAAAGAGGTGTTCGCCAACAGCCGCCTGAGCTTCCGGATCGATCGCGGCGAGTCGGTCGCCGTGATCGGCAAGAACGGCGCCGGCAAGTCCACGATGCTCAAGATGATCACCGGGGTCGTGTTCCCTACCACCGGGCAACTGACGGTGAACGGCCGCGTGAGCGCGTTGCTGGAGCTCACCGCCGGATTCGATCCGGAGTTCACCGGTCGCGAGAACATCCATCTGCGCGGGCAGATCTGGGGGCTCGAGAAGAGCGAGATCACCAAGCTCGAGAAGGAGGTCGTCGAGTTCGCCGAGATCGGCGACTACATCGACCAGCCGATGCGCACCTACTCGAGCGGCATGAAGGCGCGCATCGGGTTCGCGATCTCGGCGAGCATCAACCCGGAGATCCTCGTGGTCGACGAAGCGCTCAGTGTGGGCGACAAGGCGTTCCGCGAGAAGTGCGACGCCAAGATCCGAGAGATCATGGCGACCGAGAACGTGACGGTGATCTTCGTCACCCACTCGAGGGCGGCGGCCGAGGCGATCTGCAACCGGGGACTGGTGCTGGAGAAGGGGAGGCTCGCTTTCGACGGGCCGATCACGGAGGCGCTCGACTACTACGAGGGACCGCGCGATACGACCGGTCCGCTCAATGATGTGCCCGTGACCGATCTCGGAGACGCGATCTCCGACGTCTAGCGGCGTCCGAGACGTGCCCGGATCGCGCGCGCCGCTCGACGCTTCAGGCGCCCCAGCCTGTACCGGAGCAGTCCGGGGCCGTCGANCGTGCGGAACGCGAGGGCGCCCTTCGGTCCCGTCGTGAGGATCCCGTACCGCGCGCCGGATGTGCCGCGTCCGCTCACGACCCTCGGCTTGCCGGACGACGGCGCGCTCTCGGTCACCTTTCGCTCCCGCATCACCTCGCCCGCTTCCACCCGGAGGTAGAGGTCGTACACGTCGCCCAGCGACAAACCGAGCAGCGTCGCGGCGGGGACCGTACCCTNGACGGGGATCGCCTGGATCGTCTGACGCTCGGACAGATCGCAGACGAGGCGGACGACCACGTCTCCCGACCCGCTTCGCGGNCGTGCGATCAGAGAGGCTCCTGTGATGCGATCGGTCAGCGCGCCGAGCCGGCAGATCGCGCCGATGTGGACACCGGTCGGATCGATCGAGAGGGGATCCATCCTACAGAAGGCGCTGAGCTTCGGTCCGATGTCGAAAAGATCGTCCGGCAGGGCTTCGGCCGGGTCGCGGAACCACGGGAGTTGGAGGAACACCCGCTCGCCCTCCACGAGCTCCGTCGGGCGGCCCGGCGCGGCCGCCAGCGCCTCGAGGTACTCCAGGAAACGTTCGCGATCATCCTCGGCGACGAAACGAAGGAGCACGCGCCCGCGCGGAAGGAACGCCCGGTCGACCGCTTCCGTGTAGTACTCGGCCACGATCTCGCGCAACTTCGCGAAGGTCGCGTCGCGCAGGACGGGGTCGGGGTCCATGCCGTACACCCTGCAAAGGGACTGTCCCTCGACCTCGAAGAGCCGCCGTGCCAGCACGTCCCTCTTCGGGCCGGGGGGTACCAGGCTGCCGAGCAGATCGAAGATGGCGCTCACTCCCGGCAACCGGTCGGCCAACTTCATCCTGCTCAACGTGATGTTGGAGCGGTCCTCCCGGTTGGTCCAGAAGAGGTAGTCCCGGTCCGACAGGATCGAGATGCCGTTTCCCTGGATGTAGGCCTGGGTGACGAATCCGATGTCCTCGTGCACCCTGGACCGCTCGTCGAACCGCAGGCCGAGGGATCTGACCATCTCGGTCCTGAAGAGCTTCAGAGGGTTGAGGGTCCAGTACACGGACGACGAGAACACGTCGGTCCGCGGGACGGTGCGGGTGAACATCACGAGGGGCACGCCGCGGCCGCCTACACCCTTCATGCGGGGGAGTACCACGTCCGTCCCGTTCTCATCCGCGATGCGGACCATCGCCTCGAGCGCGTCGGGGGAGAGGTAGTCGTCCTGGTCGAGGAAGAACATGTAGCGTCCGCGGACGCGTTCGATCCCGTAGTTCCTCGGAACCGCCGGACCACCCGAGTTCGGTCGGTGGAACACCTCGATCGCGGGGTGCTCCGCGGCCATGCGGTCGAGGAGTGCGGGCGAATCGTCGGTCGAGCCGTCGTCGACGACCAGCACCTGGATGCGCGCGAGCCCGAGCGTCTGACCGACGACCGAGTCGAGGGCGCGTTCGACGTCCCGGCCGCCGTTGTAGACGGGTACGATCACGCTCACGTCTGGGATCCGGTTCATCGGGACGAGACCCCCTTCGGGTCGTGGCGATGCGGACGAGTCCCGACGGTATGCGGGAAGCCGCTCTGCGGGAGCCGCACCGGACTACGCGCTCTCAACGAACCGGGCCCAGCGGCCCACGCCTTCGGAAAGGCCGACCTGCGGCTCCCACCCCAGCGCGCGCAGCCTTCCGGCGTCGAGATTCCCGCCGGTCACGGGACTCCAGCCCGCGACGCGCTGCTCTTCGGAGATGTCGAACGTCACCTTGAGCCCGGGGTGGGGGGCGACGCCGGCGAACACCTCGGCCAGCTCCCTGATCGATACCATGCTGCTCTGATCCGCGATGTTGTAGACCATCTCGGAGCCGTTCAGGAGTATCCAGTACAGCGCCGAGGTCGCGTCCGCGACGTAGGTGTAGGTACGCACGAGGGTTCCCGTGCTCTTGAGGACGATGTCCTCTCCGCGCAGGAGGTTGGCTAGGAACGCCGCCTGGACGCGCGTGTCGCTCTGCAGCATGCCGGGACCGTAGGTGTGCGACAGCCGCGCGATCCTCGTGTCGACACCGTGCTGGTGCCGGTACGCGCGGCAGATCGTCTCCGCGGCGCGCTTCCCCTCGGAGTAGCACGACCGGACGTCCAGCGGGTCGACACGGCCCCAGTCCGACTCCACGAACAGGTCCTGTCCCGGCTCGGGCTGCCCATAGATCTCGCGGGACGAGACGAACAGATACCCCTGCGTCTCGCACGACACGGCCATGTCGAGCGTGTGGAACACGCCCATCGTGTTCGCCTTGATGGTGCCGACGGGGTCCGTGTCGAAGAGGTCGGGCTGCGCCTGGCTCGCGGCGTGGATGATGAAGTCGGCGCGTCCGTGGTAGGCGAGAGCCTCGCTGACATCCTGCTCGACGAACTCGAAGTCGGCCCGGTCGAACACGTCACCGAACGTCGCACGGGCCTTCGCACCGTTACGGGCCATCGCGACCACGCTCACACCGAGAGCTCTCTCGTCGTTGAGCTTGAGAAGCGTCATGGCGGCGTAGGAGCCGAGCATCCCGGTCGCCCCGGTGATGACCACGGTCTGTCCCGCGAGGCGGTCCCAGTGGACGCCCTGCGAGACGACCCGCTCCAGGTCACTCTGCACGATCTCGTTGTGGTACATCGCCATCCTTCTTGGATCCGGACCGCCGCGGGCGGCGGTCAGATGCCCTCGATCTCCCGCATCGCCGTGAACTCGCTGAGCGCGCGGAACACGTAGTAGTCCTCAGGCGTGGTGACCTTGATGTTCGAACGGCTGCCTGCGACGAGCCGGACCTCGGGATGTGTCGCCCGGTAGAGCGAGCACGAGTCGATGTAGTCGGTCTCGCCCGCGAGCTGCGCTTCCCTGTGACAGGCGATCAGTTCGGAGAGGCGGAACGACTGGGGCGCCTGGGCGATGTAGATCTTCGAGCGCCGGAGGACCTCGTCGGCGATCTCGCCGGACTCGCTGACGATGCTGGTCTCGTGCGTGGGGTACGCGGTGACCGCGCTCCCGTACTTCGTGACCGAGACGATGTTGCGGGTGATCATGTCGCGGTCGATGAGCGGCCGTACCCCGTCGTGGACGAGGACGATGGTGTCGCCCGGGACGTCGCTCTCGATGGCCGCGAGCGCGTTGAATATCGACATCTGCCCCGAGCCACCACCTTCGACGATCCAGCGGACCTTCTCGATGCCGAACCGCGCGAGCTGCTCGCGGAGCTGATCGATCCAGCCGGCGATGCAGGCCACGACGATCCCGTCGATCTCGGGGTGCTGCTCGAAGTGCTCGAGCGTGTGGATGATCAGCGGCTTGCCGTGGAAGTCGAGGAACTGCTTGGGAACGGCGCTCGACCGCATCCGGACCCCACTGCCGCCCGCGAAGATGACTGCGATGTTGATGGCTACCGCCTCTCGCTGCGAACCTTCATGTAGTCGAGTGCGGCACGGTACGAACGCTCGCAGTTGCGCCGGTCACCGAACGCGAAGAAGCTGTCCATGCGCTCCTCGTACCCGGGCTTCATGCGACAGCCGCCCTGCATGTAGCCGCACAGCAGGTCCACGAGGCCCGATTCGTCCGGGCAGATCTCCCCGAAGGCCATTGTATCGTAGCTGAACGTGCTCTCCTGGTAGTGCGGCGGGAGTTCGGGCGGCTGGAAGTACACGACCGGCTTGCGCATGTATGCGAAGTCGAACTGCACGCCGGAGAAGTCGGTGACCATCAGGCTGGACTGCGAAAGGACCTCTTCGTAGTCCAGCCGACCGGATGCGCCGATGACCTCGACCGACTCGTTGCCGTGGAAGTCACCCGCCTGACTGCTCGCCAGCGGGTGCAGGACGAACTTGATGCGGTAGCCGGTCTCCTCTGCGCAGCGGATCAAACGCTCGTTTGAGATGAGCGAGGAGTACACCTTGAAGTACTCCGAATCCTTGAACGCCGGGTTGTATGCCCGGGTCTCTCCTTCGTGCGTCGTGACCGGGGTGGCGAACTGCATCCTCCACGTGGGGTGGATGAGGATCTGCTTCCTGTCATCGGAGACGAGGCCGTCGTATCGGGGTACCCCGGTGACCTGCAGCGCATCAGGGTAGTCGTCGTACGCATAGATCGGTCTGCTCAGGTTCTCTTTCTCGACGCTCGACGCGAGGAGATACAGACGCGTGTTGTCGACCAGCCGGTTCTGCGCCACCGCGATGTTCTGCACGGAGAGGCCGTGCTGGACGCATACGGTGTCGAAATGGATGAGCCCCCGGTAGGGTCCCGATCTCCAGGCTTTCAGCCCGTTGAGCGAACACACCGTCGAGTTCGATGCGAACACCAGGTCGGCGTGCAGGAATGCGAGCAGGTGGCGCAGGCTGCCGGCCTTCAGCGGTCTGTAGCCGTCGGCGACCAGGCGCGCGTGGTCGCCACTCGACCCGTCGATCACATAGTCCTTGACGATGCCGTCGTCGCGGGCCGAGGCGTAGCGGTAGAGGTATTCGGCGGAGTCCCCGGCCTTGTACACCTTGTCGACGAAGAACCACCGCGGCTTCCGCGCGTAGAGCGGGTAGGTGAGCCAGTAGGCGAGCCGGACGAGCGCGGCTCTTCGGTCATACGCTCGTCGCGGCTCGGGTCGCGTCGTGCGCAGCAGGGACAGGAGGACGGCGACCTCGCCCTTGAGCGTCCGGAGGAAGCCGCGCGGCTCGACCACGATCGATCGCTGAGCGTGCCGGTAGAACATGTAGTAGCGCCCGAACGACCACCAGGCCCGGCGGGGATGGCGGCCGAGCCGCGAGAAGTGACCCGAGAACACGAGGTGCATCGGTTCGGAGTCGTCGCCGCACACGAACGCGATGGCAAGCGACTCGAGGTCGTCCGGGACGGGGACGCGCACTCTGAATGCGTACGTCTTCGTGGTGGCGACGCCGAAGTACTTCGTCAGCGCATACCACCCCCGTGGCTCGAGCGGGATGTCCGTGATCTCGGCCGCGTCGCCGGCCCGACGAACGATGGAGACCCGCACCGCATAGCGCGTATCCGCGAGCCACGCCAGTCCGTTCACCCTGCCATCCATGATCAGTTCGCCCGTGGCCGGGTCGTGGTCGATGAGGTAGAGCCCGGCCCGCTGCTCACCATGGGGCTCGAGGACGTGCCCGTCGACCGTCAGACAACCACGGCCGTCGGATCGGATGTCCGCGTAGACAGGACTGTCCTTGGCTGCCCGGTGCTTCGTCAGGTAGAGCGCCAGCGCCAGCGCGCTGCTCAGGCCGAGCTTCTTGCGCGACTCGGGCGAGAGGATGAGCGCGTCGTCGACCGACGCCAGGACAGACGCGGACGCATCCCGGAAGCGCTCCAGGCCATCGCCGACGAGCAGGTGCTTGTTGAGGTTGTCCGAATTCGCGCTGAACCGTGCGGCGACGGCGAGCAGAGCCAGGCCCTGCACGAACCGCGGCACGCCGGTGTCATCCGCGCACCCGGCGAGCCACCGGGGCCAGGACTCCTCGATCGGCTCCCGGTACCAGTCCATCTCTGCGGAACCGCGGAACAGGCGCGACTGGTACTCGTCGGCGTAGTGCATGCTCACGAGTCCTCCCGCGACGAAGATGACGCGCGGGTTGCCGGACTGCAGCTCAAGGAGCGCGCCGCACTCGGNGTCCCTGCCGATCCCGGTGCCGCTGAGGGTCTTGGGCAGGGCTGCGCGCCGAACGAGGGTCCCTCGAAACGACGAGCGGCACATCCACCAGCGGGTCCGCACGTCGTACGCGGTGGTCGCGTGGGGCCAGTGGGCGTCCTGAGCCGGGACGTACGGCGGATCGAGCAACAGGTCGGCCGGGCGGGAAGGGACGCAGGCGATGTCGGCGTCGCCGTCGTCGCGCAGCGCTCGGGCCATCTTCAGCAGAGATCCNGGCGAGAGGACCTCACCNGGGCTCACGATCGCGATCATCTCGGAGCGGGCCGCGTGCAGCGCCGTTTGGAGCATCCCGCCCGGGGAGTCGGCACCCGACTCGATGTGTCGGAAACTGATGTCGCCCGCCGATATCTCGCGCACGCCTTCCGGGGTCCGGCTCGTGACGACGACGGTGACAGAGAGGCGCAGGCCGTCGCTCCGCTGCGCGGCGATGCCATCCAGGGTCGTCGAGATGGCCTCCGGGTCTCCGATCGCGGGGACGATCACCTCGACCTCGATGCCCGGTGTCGTGTGCAACTCGTCCTCCAGGGGGGTCAGCGCGATTCGGACCTGTTCAGGTGGTCTTTGAGGTCCGCGAGTATCCTCGCGCAGTTCTGGTCGTCTCGGTACTCGAAGAACGCCTCGATCCGCGCGCGATAGACGTCGGCGATGGCGCAGTCGCGCCGCATGTAGTCGCTCAAGACCTCCACGAGTCCTTCTGCGGTGGTCGTGATCTCACCGAAGCCCATGTTCGCGTAGTCCATCGCGCCATGCCCGTAGTGCGAGGGGATCTCGTCCGGATGGAAGTAGACCACCGGCTTGCCCATGTACGCGAAGTCGTACTGTACACCCGAGAAATCCGTGACCATCAGATCGGCTTGCTCAAGGAGCGTCTCGTACGGGGCCTCGACGCCGGTGACCACCACGCGTACTCGCGCACCGAACGGTCCTTGCGCGCTCGTCTCGCGCGCGAGGTGCCGTGAGAGGACGTCCGCGTTGGCCGCCAGGTACGGGTGGAGCACGAAGTCCATCGTGTAGCCCGTCTCGGCAGCGCACGCCAGAAGCCGGGGGTCGGTGAGAACGCGCGTGTAGAGCCGGAAGAACGGAGTGTCGAGGAAGTCGGGTGACACGGGCCGCCGCGTGTTCAGCGCGGTGGCGGCGCCCGCGAACTCCGGACGCCACGTGGGGGCCAGCAGGACACGGCGTTCGGGCGCACTGTGCAGTCCGTCGTATCGCGGGATCCCCGTCAGGGCCAGCTGATCGGAGGAGTAGCCGTACTCGGGCTGCTCGAGATTGGCGATCTCGTGCTGTGAAGCGCAGTAGTACCGCTCGATGCCGACGTGCGAACGGTGCATGAAGCCGGCGATGTCCTGCATGGTCAAGCCGTGCTGGATGCACACGATCCGTGCCGAGAGCAGATCGCGATAGCCCGCCCCCGCGTTGCCGCCAAGGGCGTTGTATGCGGCCGGGTTCCCGTGGGTCGTGAATAGCACCTGCGCGTGCAGATAGATCAGCCGGTGGCGCAGCGTGCCCGGGTGCACGAGCCGGCTGCCGCGGTCACGCAGGGCGGCGACCTCCGGGGCGTCGGCGTTGATCGCGTAGTAGGGGACGACGCCTTTCCGGTGGTCTTCCAAGTAGCGGTACATGTACTCGCCGCAATCTCCCGCCGAGTACATCTTGTCGTGGGCGAGCCACACCGGGTTCCGGCGGTAGTACCAGCGCGTGACCCGGTAGGCGACGCGCGTCACAGCGACGCGCCGGTCGTCAGGGTCTTTGGAGGTGAGAAGGTGGCGGACGAGGCGGACCTCATCGAGCAGGGACCGCAGGCCCGATCGCGTGATGAACAGGACCGAACGCGCGCGGGCGGTGAACCTGAGACCACCCACCGACCAGTAGCGGTGGGGCCCCCGGGGGAGATGGCTGTACGGCCCGTATGTGAGGCGCGTGCGGACCGAGTACGGGTCCCCGTCTGACTCCGCCACGGCGCGGAACGCGATCTCACCGCGCCCGATGCCACGCAGCCCGCGGCAGACGACGCGCAGGTGGACGCCGTCGATGAAGCGGTGCCCGAAGAGGGCGAACCCCGCGTACTCTCCGGTGGTCTCCGCCGGGTACGTCACACCGGCGATCTCGATCTCGAACGTCAGAGGGAGGGCGAACAGCGCCGTCGGCGAGGCACAGGCATCGATGGTCAGATCCCCGTCCGCGAAGCGGGTGACGGCAAGATTGACGGTGAGCTCGTCGAGCGAGGAGACCTTGGTCCCCGCCATGAGCACGTCCAGGCCCCCACCGTCCGCNGGAGCGTACTCCACGCCGGATCCCGGAAGTCCGAGACNGAGGAGCCAGTGCCTGAGAGCGACGGGCAACTCGTGGTGCCGCGCGGCGACATCGACGCGGGCCGGTCCGAGCAGGCTCACCGNCTCGGCGATGATCGCNGTCGCGCGCGNCATCCCGACGCGGGAGACGGAATGCCGGGGTGTTCCCCCGAAGCTCGACCCGAGCAGTCGGCACAGCCCGTCGGCCGCGTCGTCGCGCTCCGGCTCGCTCCGGCTGACGGCGAGCAGCGCTTCGAGCGATCGTATGGTCGCGCACTCCTCACCCACCGGTCACCCTCCCGCATCATCGGACTCGACCGGTGGGGCCATCGCGTTCGGACGGCTGGATGTCGTTGCGCGTGGGTCCCCCACGACCCGGCCGGGGCGCGTCGTGCGACGGGTCCCGGTCCGTCGCACAGTCTACCAATCGCGACGGACGCGCGTGCGGATACCGGCGCGGTGCCCCATCGTTCCGCGGTGGTAGAATCGCGGTGATCGTGAGTGCCCGTCCCGTTCACCGTTGCCGCCGCCCCGATCGCAGCCGAACCACCGCACGGAAGGGATCGTGGCCGTATGGCCCCAGACCTTCGAGATTCGATCGCCCTCCGGCTCGCGCTGTGCGCCGCCGTCGCGGCCGCCGTCGTGCTCCTCGTCTCGCCCGGCATCGCGAGCGCCGCCGTCTTCACCATCAACGGGGGCGGCTGGGGCCACGGCGTCGGACTGAGCCAGTACGGCGCCAAGGGCTACGCCGAGCGGGGCTGGAGTTGCGACCGCATCATGACGTGGTACTTCCAGGGGACCACACTCGCGTCCCGTTCCGCGCTTACCGTGAAGGTCGATCTCGACCCGAAGAAGGACGCGCGATCGTCCTGGCGTCTCAAGGCGGGGAGTACCGATACGACGCTGGCGATCACCGATCTCTACGACGCGTCGAACAGCGCGGAAGTGACGCGCGGCCTGACCGCGTGGGTCACGTTCACCAAGGGTGGCTCCGTTCTGCGTGCGGACCGCTACGACTCCGCCGCGAAGAAGCACGTTCCCGGCGCGACGATCAGGGCCTTCCGGGGCGCCGTGATCGCGTCCACGGGCACAGTGTCACGCTCGAAGGTCCAGATGCTGTGCGCCACGGGACCGTACAACGACGGTGACATCGTATGGCGCGGGCAGGTCCGCTTCGTGCCGGCCACGACGACGGGCGCCACGACGGGGCGCGCCATCGACTACGTGACGATGGACCAGTACGTACAAGGAGTGGTACCTCGCGAGAGCCCGTCGGGTTGGCATATGGAGGCGCTCAAGGCGCAGTCCATCGCAGCGCGCAGCTATGCATACGGAGCCGCGGCATCGGGTTCGATCCTGTACTGCACCACCAGCTCCCAGATGTACAACGGAGCGTCGTGCGGCGACCCCTCCCACAACGTGCACGAGACCCCCCGTACGAACCAGGCCGTTCTCGCGACCGCGAACGAGGTGGTCGTTTACGGCTCGAAGGTCGTGCAGACCTTCTTCTCTTCGAGCAGCGGGGGCCGGACCGCCAACATCAAGGACGTATGGTTCTCGAGCGAGAGCGACGACGAGTCGCCGATCTACTACACCAGCGTCGCCGACGCCGATGATGACAGTCCCAATCACCGCTGGCCCTCCGTCGACATCTCCGGGGCTTCGCTCGCCGAGAAGGTTCGAGGCCACTACCCGTCCGCCGCCGCGGCAGCGCCCGCGACGGTCACCAAGGTGAGCCTCGACCCGGGCTCGTCGGGCTTCGTGCGCTACGTGACGTTCGGATGGTCGAACGGCGCATCCACGAGGATTCGGGGCACTGAGTTCCAGCATGCGCTCTCGCTCAAGAACTCGGCGTTCACGATCGCGCGCAAGGATCCTCCGCCACCGGCGCCCACGCGGTTCGAGCAGACTGACACGCGTCTGGGCTGGTCCGGTGCATTCAAGACCTATTCGTCGGCAGCGCTCTCGGGAGGCAGCCACAAACGGACGTCGGCAGCAGGCTCGTCGGTCACCGTCACGTTCAAGGGCAGCTCGGTGATCTGGATCGGCGCGCTGGCGCCCACATTCGGCCGCGCCGAGGTCTCGCTCGACGGCACCCGCCAGGCGACCGTCAGCCTGTACTCCAAGAACTGGGCGTACAAGCGCGCCGTCTGGTCGAAGACCGGCCTTGCCGCGGATACCACTCACACGCTCGTCGTCACGGTCCTCGGCACCCACGTCGCAGCTTCCGGAGGCTCCGACGTGAGCGTCGACGCGTTCGACGTGCGCGGCGCGTTGCTGAAGACGCCCGCTCCCCCCGCCTGGAAGCGCTTCGAGCAGACGGCGTCAGCGGTTCGCTTCTCGGGTCCGTGGACGCTCAAGCGCGAGACGAGACTCTCGGGTGGCAGCTATCGGTACACCCATTCGACAGCAGCACGGGCCGTCTTCACGTCGGGCGGGACGCGTCTACGGTGGATCGGCAAGCGCGGGCCCACATTCGGGCGCGCCTATGTCAGTGTCGACGGGGGGAAGGCCGTGCTCGTAGACCTGTACTCCGCGAAGGTCCACTACCGCCGGGTTCTCTGGACCTCGGCGGTGCTGGCTGCGGCAACGCATGTCGTGACGATCCGGCCCGCCGGTACGCGCGACGCGCGCTCATCGGGGCACTACGTCGGCGTTGACGCGTTCGACGCGCTCGTGCCGGTCGTGCCCTAGGGGAGGCCCGAGACACGCTCCACCCCGGATGTCGGCATCGTTGCCGGGTACGGGTACACGTAGTCGCGTGCTGAACCCCGGCCCGCGCCACAACGCGAGGAGGATACATGATCGACGAGCGGCTCGCGATGGCCCGCCACGCTGCCAACGAACTCACGACGCTGGGCGGAGGCATGCGCCCGGACGCGCTCGTCATACTCGGCAGCGGGCTCGGTGCCGTCATCGACGGTATCGACGTCGTCGCGGAGGCTCCGTTCGGTGCGCTTCCCGGATTCGCCGACTCNGGAGTCGTCGGCCACGCGGGCCGNTTCGTCTTCGGNCGGGTGGGGGAGTTGGGTGTCCTGGTCATGGTCGGCCGGCTGCACCTCTACGANGGGCACCCNATCGATCGCGTCGTGCTCCCGGTCCGCGCCGCCGCGCTCATGGGATGCCGCACGCTGATCGCGACGAACGCAGCGGGAGGCATCGCCCCGGAGCTGCGCGTTGGCCAGACGATGATGATCACCGATCACATCAACCTGGTCGGCATGAACCCGCTGACCGGGCCGAACATCGATGAACTCGGGGTGCGCTTCCCGTCGATGGTCGACGCCTACAGCCCGCGCCTGTGCGCGCTCGCGCGCGGGATCGCGTCCGAGCACGGGACCGACCTGGCCGAGGGCGTGTACGCGGGTCTGCTGGGGCCGACCTACGAGACAGCGGCCGAGTACCGCTACCTGCAGGCGGTCGGCGCCGATGCCGTCGGGATGTCCACCGTGCCCGAGGTCATCGTCGCTCGACACGCCGGCATGGAGG
>JGI24141J26756_1000237_pt1 | contig 15682 bp, 8 predicted proteins | sample BarGraIncu00421A_FD_26756 | JGI IMG/M metagenome (IMG submission 26756) | reverse complement strand
AGTTTATTCTTTATTTATTTCTATAACAGACTAATAGACAGATTATTCACTAATTTTAAGAGGATGCACTATCCGCTGCCCGGGCTTTTGTTTTTTATGGTTCTCATGGGTGCACTTATAATACCTATAAGAGGAGGGTTTGGAGTAGCTCCTATTAATGCCGGATCAGTCTATTTCAGTGAAAAAATGTTTCTGAATCATGCAGCTATAAATGCTGTCTGGAATGTTGGCTGCTCAGCATTTGCTCAAAATCCCGTAGAGAACCCTTATGAGTTTGGAGATCTCTCAACAGCCAAAAGTGTTGTCGATACACTTACTATTAAGAACGGATTACCAGCGAAGGTACTAAACACCTCCAGGCCTGATATTATGATTATTGTACTGGAAAGCTTCAGCGGTTACCTGATAGGACCCCTTGGTGGTGATTCACTGGTTACTCCGAATTTTAACAGATATATACGGGAGGGAATACTCTTTTCGGACTTTTATGCCTCAGGAACAAGAACTGACAAAGCAATGCCTGCCATACTTGATGGTTATCCTGCTCAACCTGCTCAATCAATTATAAAGGTTCCGAAGAAGAGCCAGTCTTTGCCAAGCGTTGTTAAAATTCTGATTGAGAATGGTTACAACAGTTCGTTCTGGTATGGTGGCGAGATAAATTTTGCCAATTTTAATGCTTTCGTGATTGGCTCAGGATTTACCTCGATAATTACAAGGAATAATTTTGGTCCTGAAAATTATAATTCCAAATGGGGTGTACACGATCATATTCTTTTTAAAACTCTTAAGGACTCAATGAAAGTTGTCAAAGAACCCTTTTTTAAAGTTGTACTGACTCTTTCAAGTCATGAACCTTTCGATGTCCCGATGGAACCTTTTTTTACTGGTAAAGATGTCTTATCTGAATATAAAAACGCAGTGTATTATGCCGACAGGTCTCTCGGAGATTTCCTTGATTGGGCAAAAAGAACTGACTGGTGGAAGAATACCCTGATCATTATGGTAGCGGATCATGCGGCCCGGATTACAGGTGATATGCCTAATTACAGCCAGCGCGTGTTCAAAATTCCTATGGTATGGGTCGGCGGAGCAATTTCAAAAAGAGGATTTCGGGTAGAGAAACTAGGCAGTCAGGTTGATATTCCAACTACATTATTAAATCAGCTCGGACTTACCGGGGACTTCCCTTTTAGCAAAGATCTGTTATCTGATCAGTCAAAATCATTTGCATTTTATACCTATAATGAAGGTTTCGGATTTATAACTGACAGCTCAGCTGTTGGTTTTGATCTGAAAAGTAAGACGATAGTATTTAGTGAGGGCAAAAGTCCTGAATCAGCTGAGAGAGAGGGGAAAGCCTATCTTCAGGTTTTATTCAATGATTATATAAAAAGATGATTATATCTGACTCTCATCTCTGTTATAATGGAATCAAATGTGAAAGATAAATCCAAAAACCGAATTCCGCAGGCAGTGATTATGCTTGGTTTAGTGAGCCTCTTCACTGATGCAGCATCAGAGATGATTTATCCTCTGGTTCCGGTTTATATAGCCGCTCTGGGATCGGGGGCAATCTTACTTGGGGTAATTGAAGGAGTTGCTGAAACAACGGCTTCAATGGTTAAACTCATCAGNGGAATTATATCAGATAAGATTGGAAAGAGAAAACTGCTTGTTCTTATCGGATATTCAATATCATCATTGATACGGCCANTGACAGGTCTGGTAGCCTCGGCTTGGCAGATCATAATAGTAAGAATGTTTGACCGTGTTGGAAAAGGGATCAGAACAGCTCCAAGGGATGCATTAATAGCTTCTTCAGTTGATGAAAGTATCAGAGGAAAATCTTACGGTTTTGAACGTGCTATGGATAATGCCGGGGCAGTTTTAGGACCTGTATTAGCGATTATAACTCTTCTCATACTGTTCATTGGCTTCGGAATGAAAGATTCACTGCTGGCTTTAAGATGGACATTCATTCTGGCAATAATACCGGGGATTTTAGCAGTATTGACAATTATTTTATTTGTAAAAGAATCTGTGCCAAAAAATGGAATTGGAAAACCTTTTACATTTTCTTTAAAAAGCTTTGATAAAAACTTCAGGAACTATTTACTTATTATGGTTCTGTTTACCCTCGGCAACTCTTCGGATGCTTTTCTGCTTTTCCGGGTTGAGGAAGCTATTCATAAAAGTGGTGCAGTTGTGAATCTGGTAAACAGTATAGCTCCTCTTCATACCATGGTCTCAAATTTCGGCGATGAAGCTGCACAGTCAAACGTTATCAATATCCTTTTTCTGCCGCTTGTCTGGGCTTTTTACAATATAATTAAGGTTATCTTCTCAACTCCGCTCGGGAGTCTTTCAGATAAAATAGGAAGAAAAATAGTTATCAATATCGGATGGGGAATCTATGCTTTTGTTTACATATCTTTTGCCCTTCTCGTTTTCCTTTCTCCTAACCTTCAGATTATTGCTACATTTTTCCTCTTCGCTGTCTATGCTTTATTCTATGCTTTTACAGAGGGTACTGAAAAGGCTTTTGTAGCCGATCTGGTTGGTGATGAGAAGAGNGGGACTGCATTTGGCCTGTTCAATTTTTCGATCGGTCTGGGGGCACTGCCGGCAAGCATTATTTTCGGATTTCTTTACAGCTATTTTGATAAAGTTATTCCTGGCTATGGAGGAACTGTTGCGTTTGGCTTTGGTGGAACAATAGCATTGATTTCAATGATCCTTCTCGCTGTAAAAATAAAAGAGCCTTCTAGAGGCACTTAATAGAATTAATCATTTCACGGTGACCTTTCGTAAGAACATCAGGTTCCCTTTTCTTATACTTAACCCAACCCTTCCCTTAAGTCTAANNGAAAGGTTAAGTGAACACACAAAAGGGTTCCGNAGTAAGCAAATATTACCGGCTATACTTTTTCTTATCCTTCCTGCCGAATTTGCTNTCTCTTTTAAAATCTCTGCTCTTGCTTTCTGATCTGCCAGCGCTTCTCTTTTCAGGTCTCCTGTCTGACCACTTGGCCGGCCTTCTACCTGAATACTCACCCTGTCGTGGTTTGTCGGTTTTTTCCTGGGCAATCTCAACTGCTACTCTTCTGTCCATGAAAGTTGCATTGCTTAATGCCGCAATAAGACTGTCAGCATAACTTGCTTCAACTTCAAAAAAGGAAAATGTCTTCAACAAATCGATCTTTCCTATAGGAACTTTCTTACCCGTTGTGTTAGAGTTAACAAGTTCAATAAGTTGTTCGGGGTAAAAGCCATCAGACTTGCCCAGATTGATAAATAGTCTGGTATAGTTGCCGGGATATTCTTCTTGTCTGCCTCTTCTTCCTGGTCGTTCGAAACTGTTTTCTCTATCGGAAACGGGAGCTATAATATCCTCACCGTTACGGTAATCATCGAGGAAGCGGTCAAACTGGAGTGAAACAACTCTTTTAAGAAGTTCTTCCCTGTCAAGGCCTGCCAGTTTTTCCTTTATCTCGGGCAGGAATCTTTCAATTTCCTGATGTTCAGTTGCAACTGTCTCAAGTTTGTTAAGCCAATGGAACAGCTGTTTTCCGCAGATCTCTGTTCCTGTTGGAATTGGAATAGCTTTGAAAGGTTTCTTAACCATTCTTTCTATCTGTTGAAGACTATGCCTCTCCCTTAGATGAACCAGCGATATTGAAATTCCGGTTTTCCCGGCTCTTCCTGTACGTCCGCTTCTATGTGTATACACCTCAGTATCATCCGGAAGGCTGTAATTAATTACATGAGTCAGGTCGTCAACATCCAATCCGCGTGCAGCAACATCTGTAGCCACCAGCAGCTGGAGGTTTTTTATCCTGAATTTCTGCATAACTGCATCGCGTTGCATTTGCGACAGATCGCCATGAAGTGCATCAGCATTATAACCATCGTCAATCAGTTTCGATGCTACTTCCTGGGTTTCTTTACGGGTACGGCAAAAAACTATACCGTATATGTCAGGTTCAAAATCTGCAATACGTTTGAGTACTTTGTACTTATCCTTTGCATGAATAAGGTAATAAGCATGACTTACATTTTCCGCGGAGGAATTTTTTGTACCGATTGTTATTTCAACCGGACTGTCCATGTATTTCCTGGCAATTGATGCAATTTCAGATGACATCGTTGCTGAAAACAGGAGTGTTCTTCTGCCTTCAGGAACTTCTTCCAGTATTTCGTTAATGCTGTCAAGAAAGCCCATATTAAGCATCTCATCAGCTTCATCGAGGATAACTGTTGTAACGGATGATAACCTTGCAGCCCCTCTGCCAATCAGGTCAATAAGTCTTCCGGGAGTGGCAACAATGATATGTACACCTTTTTTTAGACCTCTGATCTGGTTATCAATACTTGCTCCGCCATATACAGCAAGTATTTTCAGTTTACCGGTAAATTTTGCATAATCTGTAAGATCACCGGTGATCTGCATACACAGCTCTCGTGTGGGACAGAGAATAAGTGCCTGAGTATTGTTTATTTCTGTGTCGGTTGCCTGTACAAGGGGAAGGCCGAAGGCGGCAGTTTTGCCGGTCCCGGTTTGTGCCAGGGCAATAATATCAACCTCACCTCCCAGCATAAGTGGAATAACTTTTTCCTGCACGGGCATGGGGCTATCAAATCCAAGTTCCTGAATTGCTTTCAGGATACCGGGAGTGAATCCCATCTCTTCAAAATTTGTCATTATTATATTTTTGATGTGGTTCCGGGAGCGATGGATTTGTTATCCCGGCCGAAATGAACTCAAATGCAGACTGGGCAAAATGCCTAACAACGCTTCGTGGAAATCACTTTGTTAATTAGGGCGCAAAGATAATCAAATTATTCTAAATGCAACATAATTAAAAGTTTGGAGTGCCTAAAGTGCCTAGAGTGCCTAGAGTGCCCAAAGTTGTTCTCGATTTACCTGGTTTCATTTTTTCTACTTTAAGTACTCCAAACTTCTTTATAACTCTAGCTCACTCCAAACTCTAGTCACTTTAGGCACTTCTACTAAAAGTAACCTAATAATTTCATTAAAAAAACTGTGATAATTACCTAACTTTATACCATTAGTTAACAAGTAATTACATAAATTTGTAATTATGGATTCGGGACCGGTTAAAATATATTCAACTGTGGATGCGCCTCGTCTCAGGTACATTGCAGGCATTATCCTGGGAGATATTCTCGGCTTAAAATGGGAGGTAATTACCGACAAACGGAAGCTTGGGAAACATCCTGTAATTAACTATTCCTCTGATAGTTTATCAGGTTCATTTAAAATTATTCCGGATTCAATTTTATTTGAAAAAGGAATATGTCTGAAAGAAATAGTTATTAGTGAATGGAAAGGATTACCTGTATTTTTCCAGACTGTATCAGATTCCGATCTTCCCTTTGATGTTTTTGCTGCTTCATTTTTTCTTGTCTGCAGGTATGAGGAATATTTTGATTATGCGCCCGATGAATATGGAAGATTTCAATCGACTTCATCAGTTGCATCTAGAAATGGATTTCTAAAAAAACCGATTATCGATCTATGGGCTAAGGAGTTAGCAAAAGCCTTCCTGAAAAGGTTCCCTAATATTGTTTTCAGACGCAATGAATTTAGAGCTCTTTTAACTATCGATACTGACGAGCCTTTTGCCTACCTGGGTAAGACCCTTTTCAGATCCATGGGAGGACTTTTACGCGATTTAAAAAACAATAAGGGTCGTGCAGGTGAAAGATATAAGACATTGGCAGGGGAAGAAAAAGATCCCTACGAGGTATTCGATTATATAATTGACAGAATTGAAACGAACAAAACTGAGGCCAGGTTCTTCTTTCCTGTTGGTGATCATTCAAAATATGACAAAAACCCTTCATGGAAAAATGATAGATACAGGAACCTGATTAAGAAAATAGCCGGTAAATATAAATCAGGACTACATCCTTCATTTAATGCAGCTGAGAGCATATCACTTATTACCAGTGAAGCTGCCCGCCTTAAGAATATAATTGAGGAAGATATTCTCCTGAGCCGTTTCCATTATATCAGACTATTTATGTCCAGATCTTACCAGGATCTTCAAAAAGCCGGAATTACTGAAGACTATTCAATGGGGTATCCTGATGAACCGGGTTTCAGGGCAAGTATAGCCAGACCGTATTATTTCTATGATGTTATTTCAGACAAGTTTACGAACCTGAAAATTTTTCCTTTCCAGGTAATGGATGTAACGTTGTTCAATTATAAAAACCTCGATCCGGAGGCATCCAGGGGAGTTATTTCAGAACTTATAAATGAGACCAGGAAAGTGGGGGGGCTATTCATTAGTATCTGGCATAATACATCCTTGCTTGATAATCCCGAATGGCATCGCTGGAGAGAAGTTTTTGAATTTATGGTCAAAAACCAGATACCATGATAGTATACCATAAGAATAATGAAATTGACAGGGAACAATGGGACAATTGCATCAGAAACTCACCCGGGGTTAATCCGTATGCATATTCCTGGTTTCTCGATTTAATGGCACCGGGCTGGCAGGCACTTGTCGATGATGATTATGATTCCGTATTCCCGGTTCCAGGCTTTAACCGCTTTGGGATACAATATATTGCAACTCCCGTCTTTCTTCAGCAACTCGGTGCATTTTCGCCTGATAAACCAGCATCGGAAGCAATTGTGGAGTTCCTCGATTACATGCCTGATTTCTTTAAGCTTATTGATTTGTGCGTGGGACAGAAAATTGAGAATGACAGATACAAAGTAACTGAAAAAACCAATTTTATACTGGACCTTTCAAAACCTTATGAAACAATATCTGATAATTTTTCGAATCACTGTAAAAGGAATATTGAGTCATCAATAAAAAAGAAACCCGAACTTGTTTCTGACATCACTCCGGAAGAGATCATCAATCTGTTCCTACAAAATAAAGGTAAAGAAATAAATGNTATTAAAATTCGTGATTATCAGCGCCTTAAGAACCTGATGAATTTTTGCATAAAGAATAAAAAAGGTCGGATCATTGGAGTAAGAGCAGCAAGAAAAAGATTGATATTTGGAATTTTTCTCGTTGAGATACGTGGAAGCAAGACAATCCTTTTAGTTGTCAATACACCGCAAAGCAGGGAAAGACGTATTGGTTATTTCGTTGTAAATGAATTAATAAAAAACTATTCATCAACGAGGATAATTCTCGACTTTGCAGGTTCGTCAATACCTTCTATTGCTTCATTTATGGAATCGTTTGGGTGTGTAAAAGTTCCCTATTACAGAATCTATCGCAATAAACTTTTCTGGCCGGTCAGTATGTTTAAGTAAGCAGTTACCCCTTCATTGTAGAAGCTCCATTTCCTCGTCGTTAATTACTTCCACTAACTTACCATCATCACATTTGATTGTCCTGGCGGAGAATTTTTTCAGTAGCGTATAATTATGAGTGGCAACAACCACGGCTCTTCCGGTTTTGCAGATATCCGTAAGCAACCTTAAAATACCTTCTGATGTTTCTGGATCGAGATTGCCGGTCGGTTCATCAGCCAGAATTATATCAGGATCATTGAGAAGTGCCCTTCCAATGACAACACGTTGTTGTTCACCCCCCGAAAGTTGATGCGGCATCTTGTAACCTTTTAGTCCCATTCCTACTTTTTCAAGAACTTCACCAATACGGGTATCGATCTCTTTCTTGTTCTTCCACCCGGTAGCTTTCAGAACAAATTCAAGGTTTTCATTAACCGAACGGTCGATGAGCAACTGGAAATCCTGAAAAACGATTCCGATTTTCCGGCGAAGATAAGGGACTTCTCTACTTTTTATTTTTGACAGATCATAACCTGCAACAAGACCATGTCCATCTCTAAGAGGTATCTGAGCATTAAGGGTTTTAATAATACTCGATTTTCCACTGCCAACCCTGCCAACCAGGTATACAAATTCACCTTTCCCGACGCTCAGATTCATGTTTGAAAGCACAAGATGATCCTGTTGCCATATAGTACAGTTTGTGAGTTCTATGATAACATCCAACGGGAGATTTTCCTGCATTTTCAGCTTATTTTAAATGCAAAATAAGGAAAGAATTGATAATTAACATTTATATGTTGATAAAATGAGTAATAAAGGCCCGTTGACGGCGTTTAATAGTTGTAATTTTACGATTGATTAAAATAACCCGATTAATATTATATATGACTTACAATTAACATTTTACGTGCCATTAATTTATATTAATACACAATTGGTGTTTTTTTGTAGCGGGCCAAAAAAAATAAGTTATGAACAGAAACAAATTTGGTTTAATATTCAGTGTTCTATTGATATTCATGATTCAGATCACAGCGCAGGTACCTTTCATTGTCAGAGAAACTGGATCTGAGTTTAGCAGGGGGATGGAATTATTCAATAAAGAGAAATATCCTGCTGCCATAAGGCTCTTTGATTCATTCATCAGAGGTGGAGACAGATCCAATCCTATTCTGTTAGCTGATGCTGAATATTATAGCGCTATATCAGCGTTAAAACTTTTCAATCCTGATGCCGAATACAGGATGATGATGTTTATATATTCCCATCCGGAGAGCTCGCGGATAAATGATGCAAGACTGGAATTAGGCAACTATTTCTACCAGAACAAAAACTACAGAAAAGCAGTAATCTATTATGAAACTGTGAACAGACAGGAATTGAAATCTGATAAACTGGCAGAATATTTTTTCAGACTCGGATATTCTCTATATATCAAAGGCGATCAAAGCAGGGCACTTCTGATGTTTTCGGAGATAAAAGATATAGATACGGAATATACTCCACCGGCAATCTACTATTTTTCACAGATAGCCTATGAACAGAAAATGTATCAGACAGCTGTGGAGGGTTTCAAGCGCCTTAAGGATGATGAAACATTCGGAGGTGTGGTCCCATTTTATATTGTTCAGATTCTTTATCTCGAGAAAGACTATGATGGCATTCTTTCTATGGCTCCGGATCTTCTAAATTCAGCCGGAAAAGCAAGGGCCGTTGAACTTTACAGATTTATCGGAGATGCTTATTATAATAAGGAGAATTATAAAGAAGCATTACCTTATCTTGAAAAATATTCAACAGGCGCAAAAGCAAGTGCACGCGAGGATAAATATCAGCTTGGTTACTGTTATTATAAAACCGGAGAAATTGATAAAGCAATTAAGATTCTTCTTGAAGTAGGTGCCAGAAGTGATGTTCTCAGTCAGAATATCTGGAATATTCTTGGTGATTGTTATATGCAGAAAGGAGATAAAGCACGTTCACGGTTAGCTTTTGGCCAGGCATCACAACTTAATTATGATAAAAGAATCAAAGAAGAGTCACTTTATAACTATGCAAAACTGACATACGAAACAGCATATTCTCCTTTTGGTGAAGCGATTGCTGCTTTCCAGGAGTATATCGACCTCTATCCGGGGTCAAAACGGATACAGGAAGTATACGATTACCTTGTGAGTACATTTTTGCAGATTAAAAACTACAAAGCTGCCCTGTCGGCGCTTGATAAAATAGGGAATAAGGAGAGCAGACTGGAAGAGGCTTATCAGAAGGTTGCGTTTTTCAGAGGATTGGAGCTTTTCCAGAACCTTCAGCTTGAAGCCTCAATAGATATGTTTGATAAATCGCTTAAATATGAAAAATATAATATGCAAATCAGGGCAAGAGCTGTTTACTGGCGAGGTGAAGCAAACTACAGGCTTGGTCATTTTAATGAGGCAAAAGATGATTATCAGTTGTTTATGGGATTACCTGGTTCAACCCTTTTAAGTGAATATAATCTTGTCAGATATAATCTTGGATATGCCTTCTTTAACCTGAAGGACTACAGCAGCGCATTAAACTATTTTAAGACTTTTGAGGCCGGGGTTACAAATGTGAGATCAGAAGTCCTTGCGGATGCCAAGAACAGAATTGCTGATTGCTATTACGTTGCAACCAACTATCCTTCAGCAATCAGTTATTATGACAAAGTTATTGAATATGGAAAGCTGGATGCCGATTATGCTATGTTTCAGAAGGGGTTTTCGCTTGGACTTATAAAGGACGGGAGAGGCAAGATTGATGTACTCACTACTCTGACCCTGAAATACCCTTCCTCAACATTTGTTCCTAATGCTATCTTCGAAAGAGGCAGGGCTTATCTGGTTCTTGAAGATTTTAAAAGGGGAGAATCAGATTTCAATACAATTATTTTGAATTATCCTGCAAGCCCCTTTGTTCCCCGTTCTATAGTTCAGCTGGGCCTTCTTTATTATAACATTGGGGAAAATGAGAAGGCTATTTCACAGTTCAAAAAAGTTATCGAGAACTATAAATCATCCCCGGAAGCCAGGGATGCAATGACCGGACTGAGAAACACTTATGTTGACATCAATGATGTTGAGACTTATTTTAGTTACATAAAGACACTAGGCGGCTATGGCGATATTAATGTGGCACAGAAAGATTCACTTTTATACACATCAGGCGAAAACCTTTTTATGACAGGAAAATTTGATAAAGCTACTGATGTATTGAAGAGTTACCTTAATGAATTTCCCAATGGCAGCTTCAGGCAAAATGCACAGTATTACCTCGCAGAATGTCTGAAATCAGCAGGTAATATTGACGAAGCACTGAAATTGTATGAAAAAGTATCGACTGAACCTAATAATCAATTCCTTGAACAATCACTTATAGCAGCTTCTTCGATACTATACGATAAAGAAGAGTATTCAGAAGCCCTTGGCTATTATGAGAAACTTGAGAAAGCTTCGTCAAATGATGCTAATAACCTCATTTCTCTTAAGGGACAAATAAAGTCGGCTTACCAGGCCGGCGATGCGCAGAAGACAATAAGTGCTGCAGGGAAAATCATCAATTCTGTAAATGTTCCCGAGGAGTTGGTCAGGGAAGCCACATTTATGAGTGCAAAAGCAAATTATAGTCTCAATAATTTTGATGACGCCCTCAGGGATTTCCGAAAAGTAGCAACTGAAGTTATCAGCATTGAAGGAGCAGAGTCAAAATACAGGGTAGCTGAACTTCTGTACAAGAAAGATAAATCAGCAGAGTCAGAAAAGACAATTTCAGAGTTCATTGATCAGAAAAGCCCTCATCAATACTGGATGGCTAGGATGTTTTTGCTTCTTGCGGATATAAGTATAAAAAAGGGCGATTCTTTGCAGGCCCGTGCAACACTTCAGAGCCTGAAGAATTATTATTCAGTAGACAATGACGGAATACTTGATGAGGCAAAAGCTAAGTTAGGTTCACTTGACGAAAGTAAACCCGATACCATTGGACCTGACAAATTACCAAATAGTGAACAACAATAATTTCAAAGTGATTAAGAAATAGAACCGACATGATAAAAAGAAACCTTATTGTACCAGTCTTTATATTATTTTCTTTATTACCTGTGAGTGCACAGGTAAAGAATCAGGAGACAGGGTTGAAGAGAGAGGTTACTTTGTATAATCCATACAAACCATCTCTGCCGGAATTTAAAAAGAGGAGCTTTTTGCCTGACATTAACGATACTTCGAAAGTCAGACCCGACTTTCGTTACGATATAAATACAACCCCTTTTCTTCCAAATTATATCATCAGCCCGATAAAAGCAGCAGCTTTATTGCCCGACCCGTTGCCTAAACTTTATAAAGGTTATGTAAATATTGGTCTTGGAAATTACATCACACCACTGGCTGAAGTAAGTATTACAAATGAGCGATCGAAGAAAGGTTCAATTGGATTATACGCCCGGCATTTCTCAACTAACGGAAAGATTGAACTCGATAATGGTATGAAGAATTTTGCAGGTTATATGGATAACGATGTCTCTCTTTTTGGCAGGAAATTCTTTCGGAAAAATATTCTTGGAGGTTCATTGGATTATAGTCAGAAGATAAGGCATGCTTATGGATACGATCCTGCCATTCATGATTATTCACCTTCAAAAAAGGATATCAGGATACCTTATAATAATTTAGGAGCAAAAGCTTCATTATCCTCATCAACACTTGATTCTACAGAATTTTCCTATGATTTCATGTTTTCCTACAACTATTTCTCCTCCGGGAAAAATATGTCACAGCGCAACGCCGGCATCTCCGGGACTATGGCAAAATCCTATCAGGGATTTTATGTTGGTTCAGGTCTAAATATAGATTTATATCATTTTTCAGACTTCCTTAAAATATCTCCTGAATATGTTGCTTCGATAAGCCCGTTCCTGAAGAAGAGTTCAAGTCAATGGAGTTATAAACTCGGATTGCAGCTTTTGCTCGAAAAAGATATGACAGCATTTACAAGCCTTCATGTGTATCCTGATGTTAATTTTAACTTAACTATTGTTCCTTCTTATATCAATTTTTTTGTCGGATTGTCGGGAAAACTTGAAAAGAATGAGCCGCTAAATATCATTTCTGAAAATCCTTTTTTGATGCACGACGGAAGCCTCTATAAACAGCCAAGTACGAGTNATGACCTTATTGTTTTTACCGGTTTGAAAGGAAATTCTGGCCTTGAAGGAAATTATGTGATATCAGCATCATATTCTTTGATAAGTGATATGCTCTTCTATTCAAATATCTTCAGAACTGATACTGTTTTTACTCCATACAGGGGTAACTATTTCTCTGCTCTTACTGACGATGTGGAGCTGCTCAATGTTCATGCGGAAATGGGAGGAAAAATAAATGATAAACTCACTTTCAATGGTGCTGCAAACATAAACAGGTATACATTGTCTAAATTTAAATATGCATGGAATAAACCTGGCTGGGATGCGAAATTTGGATTGAAATATAACCTGAGAGATAAGATTATTGCAGGGATGGAAATAACCCTCCAGGGGAAACGCAAGCTTGTTGTAAATGGAGAGTCTCTTTTGTTATTATCATCACAAATAGTACAGAATTCACCTTTTATTTATGAAATGCCGACTCATTTAAATCTTAACCTCAGTGCTGAATATCGTTATTCTAAAATTCTCTCGTTCTGGACAAAACTTAATAATATCGCAAATAACCGGTATTATGAATGGGCATATTATCCCTCACAGGGATTCCTGTTTATGCTTGGGTTTACCTATAGTTTATAACCCACAAATCAGGCATCATTTCAGTGTTAATTTCTAAATGAAAAATGTGCATTATTTTTAACATTTTTTTAAGGAAAAACAATTTAAAATTCGTATATTTGCAATGATAATTAATAATCATAATATCAATAATTTATAATAGGAAAAGTGAGGTTGATTCTGGAGGTTGAAAATGGTGAAAAAGTTATCCTTTTTTCATTATCAAAAAAGCAAAGTTGATATCATTAAAATGAAGTCATATCAGATAAGTCTCCTTATCAACGTTTTTGACTAATCAGATATAAGACATAATAATACAAGTTGACTTAATAATAGATGAATAATGAGCGAGAAAGAAAAAAAATTGCAGGACAGTAAGGATTATTCAGCAGATAATATTCAGGTTCTTGAAGGTCTTGAAGCAGTGAGGAAAAGACCTGCAATGTATATTGGAGACATTGGTGTAAAAGGATTGCATCATCTTGTTTATGAGGTTATTGATAACTCTATCGATGAGGCAATTACAGGGTATTGTACTAAAATTGAAGTTGTTATTCATGAAGATGGCTCCGTAAACGTCACCGATGACGGAAGAGGTATTCCCACGGGTATAATGGAAAAAGAACAGAAATCAGCGCTTGAAGTTGTTATGACTGTTTTACATGCAGGAGGCAAATTTGATAAAGATTCTTACAAAGTATCAGGCGGTCTTCACGGCGTTGGTGTATCCTGTGTAAATGCACTCTCAGCTCATCTCTCAGCTGTTATTATGAGGGAAGGTAAGATTTACAAACAGGAATATGAAAAAGGCAAACCTGTTACAGAGGTAGAGGTTATCGGCAAGTCAGATAAATCAGGAACTTCCGTGACCTTTAAACCTGACAGCACCATATTCCAGACAACTGAATTCAACTTTGAGATACTATCAGCACGTCTTCGTGAACTGGCATTCCTTAATAAAGGGATACTTCTCACGATAAAAGATATGAGAGAGCTCATTGATGACGGCAATGGTGGAATTCCTCGTTATGAAGAATTCCGTTCTGAGCTGGGACTGAAGGAATTTGTTGAATATCTTGATGCTAACAGGGAAAGACTAATTGAAAAAATTATTCATATAACTTATGATAAGACCGAGATCCCTGTTGAAATTGCCCTGCAGTACAATAACTCATTCTCGGAGAATGTCCATTCATACGTGAATAATATTAATACTATTGAAGGGGGTACGCATCTTGCCGGGTTCAGAAGAGGGTTAACACGTACACTCAAAAAATATGCTGAAGATTCTGGCGCCACCTCTAAGCTTAAATTTGATATCAATGGAGATGATTTCCGAGAAGGACTTACTGCTATCATTTCTGTTAAAGTTGCGGAACCTCAGTTTGAAGGCCAGACAAAAACCAAACTTGGAAACTCTGAGGTAATGGGGGCGGTCGATCAGGCTGTAAGTACAATGCTTACAAACTATCTCGAGGAGAATCCAAAAGATGCCAGAATAATTGTTCAGAAGGTAATCCTCGCTGCTACAGCCCGCCATGCTGCCCGTAAAGCCAGAGAGCTTGTACAGCGTAAGAATGTTCTCTCCGGTTCCGGACTACCCGGCAAACTGGCCGATTGTGCCGACAGAGACCCGGTTAATTGCGAAATTTACCTTGTGGAAGGCGACTCTGCGGGTGGAACGGCAAAACAGGGACGTGATCGCAGTTTCCAGGCAATATTGCCATTGAGAGGAAAGATATTGAATGTCGAAAAGGCAATGCAACACAGAATCTATGAGAGCGAAGAGATAAAAAATATTTTTACCGCACTTGGTGTGAATATAGGAACAGATGATGACAGCAAAGCGCTTAACATTGCAGGTCTCCGATATCATAAAATCATTATCATGACTGATGCTGATGTCGACGGTTCTCATATTACCACACTTATCATGACCTTCTTTTTCAGATATATGCAGGATCTTATAAAAGGTGGGAATATATATATTGCCACACCTCCGCTTTACCTGATAAAAAAGGGAAAATCGGAACGTTACTGCTGGACCGAGGAAGAACGTGAACTGGCAGTTCTGGAAATGGGGCAGGGGAAAGAATCTTCTGTTGGTGTTCAGAGATACAAAGGTCTGGGTGAAATGAATGCAGAACAGCTCTGGTCAACAACCATGAATCCTGAAACACGTACTCTCCGGCAGGTTACAATTGAAAGCGCTGCTGAGGCAGATCATATATTTTCAATGCTTATGGGTGATGAAGTTCCACCCCGCAGGGAATTTATCGAAACACATGCAAAATACGCCAAGATTGACGTCTAGACACCTATAACTTTTCTCCTGATTTCAACAGCATTGTCAGAACAGACTTCGCTGCAGCAGAAACATCTTATGCATTTGCTGTCAGTAAGAACTATATGGGTCTTTTTTGAAGGTAATGGTATTATCGCCTGAACAGGACAAATATTGACGCATTTCTGGCATCCCGTGCAGTTTTCATGTATAAAGACCGGTCTACTTTCAAGTTTTTTAAGAAATTTAATCCTGCTCATCACAAACTTCAGAGCAATATTATTGGTCAATATAATTGGAACTTTCGTAAATCCCG
>JGI24141J26756_1000236_pt1 | contig 15721 bp, 16 predicted proteins | sample BarGraIncu00421A_FD_26756 | JGI IMG/M metagenome (IMG submission 26756) | reverse complement strand
GCCTGCACGGGGAAGTAGCGCTGGTGTGACTCCATCGCGGTCTCGAGGATCTCCCTCGGGACGCGCAGGAAGGCCTCGTCGAAACGCCCGACGCCCACGCAGGGTGACTCGACAAGGTTGACGACCTCGGCGAAGGTCTTCTCCGGGACGACGGCCGTGCCGCCCGCGCCCGAGGCCGCGGCCTCGATGCCCTCACGGATGTACTTCGCTCGCATCTCGGCGTCGACCATCACGCGGCCGCGCCGCAGCGCCTCGAAGTAGTCGCCCACGTCAGGGACCTCGATCGGTCCCGGCGTCAGGAAGCGGTGCCCGAACGTGACCCGCCCGCCGGTCAGGCCCGCGAACACGACTGGGACGACCTCTGCGCCGTAGAGAGCCAGAAGCCAGCGCACCGGCCGGATGAAGCGGGTGTCGCCGGTCCCCCAGCGCTGGGACTTCGGCCAGTCGAGGCCGGACGCCAAACGCGCCAGGAGCCCGGGCAGCACATCCATCGCGGGGAGGCCGTCCGCGCGGATGACCGCGTAGACGTACTCTCCGCCGTTCTCGGTGTCGCGAACGAGGTCTGCGACGTCGACACCCTTGCCGCGCGCGAACCCGAGCGCGGCCTTGGTCGGAGTGCCGTCCTCGTTGTAGGCGCCGCGCAGCGCTGGACCCTTCGCGCGCATGTCCAGGTCGTCCTGGCGCTCCGACAGCCCCTGCACGACGAGGACGAGCCGGCGCGGGGCGCCGAACACGTCGATCTGCTCGCACTCGAGGCGCGCGTCCTTGAACGCCACGGCGGCGAGCGATTTCAGCTGGGTGGTCGCGGCATACAGGGGGCCGGAGGGGATCTCCTCGACGCCGATCTCGAACACGAGGTCGCGAGAGGCGGTCACAGGGCACCGCCTTCCATCGGTGCGGAGGCGCCGTGGACGGCTCCGCCCGCGGCACCACCGCTTGCGGCCCACGCCTCGGCCGCGCCCCTGGCAAGCGTCCGGATGCGCATGATGAACGTCATCCGCTCCGTCACCGCGATGGCGCCACGCGCGTCGAGGAGGTTGAACAGATGGCTGCACTTGAGCGCCTGCTCGTACGCGGGCAGCACCGCTCCCGCCTCGAGGGTCCGCTTCGACTCGGCCTCGTACTCGTCGAACAGCCGGCGCAGACGATCGGTGTCCGCGATCTCGAAGTTGTACGCCGACTGTTCACGCTCGTTGCGCAGGTAGACCTCGCCGTAGGTCGTCTTCGTCCCGTCGGGACGCTCCACCCACGTGATGTCATAGACCGAGTCGACCCCTTGGATGTACATCGCCAGACGCTCGAGCCCGTAGGTGATCTCAGCGGGGATCGGGTCGCACTCGATGCCGCCCACCTGCTGGAAGTAGGTGAACTGGGTGCACTCCATCCCGTTCAGCCAGACCTCCCAGCCCAGGCCCCATGCTCCGACCGTCGGATTCTCCCAGTCGTCCTCGACGAGGCGCATGTCGTGTTCGGCGGGATCGATCCCGATCGCCCGCAGCGAACCGAAGTAGAGGTCGAGCACGTCGTCCGGGCTCGGCTTGAGCAGGACCTGGAACTGGTAGTAGTGCTGGAGCCGGTTCGGGTTCTCGCCGTAGCGGCCGTCCGCGGGGCGGCGTGACGGCTGGACGTAGGCGCAGCGCCAGGCATCGGGGCCGAGCGCGCGCAACAGCGTCGCGGGGTGCGAGGTCCCGGCTCCCACCTCGGTGTCGTAGGGCTGCAGGACCGCGCAGCCCTGCTCCGCCCAGTAGGCGGACAGCGTCAGGATGATCTCCTGGAATGACTTCGGCTTCATGGTGATCCGACCTCGTGTTCCCCTGGGCATGACCTCACGCGTATCGGCCATTCTAGCAGCAGCCGCGAGGGCCCCGGACCCTGCGGTCGTGCCCCGAGGGGGTCAGCCGCGCCTGATGCCGAGCTTCTCGGTCAGCAGCGCCTCGAACTCGCCGCGGCGCTGTTCGGGAATGTCACGCGCCGCCACGACGAGGTAGTCGCGGGCGGTTGTGTGAAGCAGGTAGCACCCCGCCGCCGCGCGCCACGAGCGGAACTCCGACCACTCGGCACGAGCGCGCCTCGACNGCTGCTCGATGTCCATGCCGTCCTCACCGAAGGTCCAGCGCACCTTCTCGTAGAGGGACGACGAGCCCGGGCGGTACGCCGAGAAGGAGCCGACGAGCGCCGCGAACGCCGGCACCAGGATGACGAGCCATGACATGCGCTCGCCGAGGTCGATGACGACGTTCGACCCGGCGGCCGCGCCGACGCCCCACAGCAGCGGGCCCGACACGAAGAGCGCGAGGCTTGCTGGGTTGCGCAGGACGAGCGCGACGGCGACCCGGAAGTAGTCACCCGGCCGCAGCGACGAGTCGACCACGATGGGGTCCACCGGCGCGGTCACCGCCCCTGCGTCAGGTAGTAGTCGAGCGCGCGCAGGCGCGCCGGGATGTGGAAGCCGGTGTACGACCGCACCGTCCACCGTACGTCCGACGCCACGCCGGGGGCCATCACGATGGAGGGAACGTCGGCCATCTTCGAGCGAAGCATCGCGCGCAGCGCCTCCCGCGACTCCCCGGTGATCGGACGGGCACCTGAGCCATCGCCGGAACAGCGGCCGCACAACACACCGCCGGACTCCACCGAGAACGCCAGCGGCCCCGTCGGCTCCGCTCCGCACGCCGCACACCGGTCGAGCGCCGGCCGGTAGCCGTGCATGGCGAGCGACTTGAGCAGGAACGCGAGGACAAGCGCCTCCAGCGCCTCGACCGGCGCGGACTCCATAACGTCGAGCGTGACCACGGCCATGTCGAAGAACTGCGGTTCCGCCTGGCCCTCCATCGACCCCTTGTCGAGAACGTCGACGACCACCGAGGCGGCCAGGGTGCGGTCGTAGTCCGCGCGCAACGCATCGTGGGTCTCGACGGTCTCGGCCTCCGCGATGATCTCGAGATTGCGTCCCGTGTGCAGCAGCAGGTCGAGGACGGAGAACGGTTCCACGCGGGCGCCGAGGCGGCTCTTGGACTTGCGGGCGCCCTTGGCCACCGCGCGGACCTGACGCCCATCGGCTGCGAGCAGCGTCAGGATCAGGTCGGTCTCTCCGAGCTTGGTCTTGCGCAGCACGAGTGCGCGCAGCGGGTAGGCGGGCATCTGCCGCGCGCTAGGCGCGCTGTTCCCGGGATCCGAGGCGAACGAACTCGGCGACGATCTCCAGACCTGCGGATGCCCCGATCCGGCTGGCACCTGCGTCGAGCATCGCGAGCGCGTCCTCGAGCGTCCTGATGCCGCCGGCGGCTTTCACGCCGATCGACGGACCGACCGCGGCCCGCATGGTCTGTACGTCGTCGAGCGTGGCGCCATGGGGGCCGAAGCCCGTGGAGGTCTTCACGAAGTCCGCGCCGGCCTCGACGGCAGCCCTGCAGGCGGGAGTCACGACTGCGGCGCCACCGAGATACGCGCACTCGAGGATGACCTTGACGATGGCGTCACCGCCGCTGGCCTGGCGGGTGGCGGCCACGACCTGCGCGATGTCCTCGCGGACGTACTCCCACGAGCCCTCGAGCGCAGCCGCGACGTTCATCACCATGTCGATCTCGACGGCACCCAGGCCCACGAGCCGGCGCGCCTCTTCGGCCTTGGAAGCGCTCACGGCGTAGCCCAGCGGGAAGGCGATGACCGTGCAGACCTTCGTCGCAGTCCCCGCAAGGACCTCGGCGGCGGTCGGAACGAGGAACGGCGACACACACAGCGAGGCGAAGCCGGCATCGCGCTGAAGCAGCATCCACTCCCGGGCGGCACGCTCCCCCACGGTGGGCTTGAGAAGCGTCTGGTCGATCGATGCGGCGAGTTCCCGGGCGTCCATGGGCACTACAGCCCCTCTCCATAGCCGAAACGCTTGATCATCGCACCGTCGCTGCGCCAGTCCTTCTTCACACGGACAGCGAGGTCGAGATAGACCTTGGTCCCGAACAGGGTCTCGAGGTCCTTGCGGGCCTCGGTGCCGATGCGCTTGACCATCGATCCGCCGGTGCCGACGATGATCCCCTGCTGGCTGTCGCGCTCCACGAAGATGGTCGCATGCACGGTGGTGGTGTCGTTGTCCTCGTCGTAGCGCAGATCGTCGATGACCGCGCCGACGGAGTGCGGCACCTCGTCACGCGTGTGCCACAACACCTTCTCGCGGATGAGCTCGGCGATCACGACCTCCTCGGGCTGGTCCGAGGTCATGTCGCGGGGGAAGAAGCGCGGGCCCATCGGAAGCAGCGCCCCGATCACGGCGGTGAACCCCTCGAGGTTGAAACCCTCCTTGGCGGACAGCACGACGATGTCGTCGAACGCCAGCAGCGCCGCCGCGTCCGCGATCCGGTTCTCGATCGGGCGGTCGTTCGGCAGATCCGCCTTGGTCAGCACGAGGACCCGCTTGGCGCTCGCGGCCGCCACGTGCGTCGCGACCCATCGGTCCCCTCCGCCCACGGGCTGGGAGAGGTCGACGACCATCGCGACCACATCGACGTCGCGAAGCGCCATGAGCGCGCTCTTGTTGAGCTCCTCGCCGAGCGCGTCGTGCGGCTTGTGCAGCCCCGGCGTGTCGACGAGCACGATCTGAGCGTCGTCCGTGTCGACGATCGCGCGGAGGCGGTGTCGGGTCGTCTGCGGCTTGTCGGAGACGATGGCGACCTTGGAGCCGACGAGCGCGTTGACGAGCGTGGACTTGCCGGCGTTCGGGCGCCCGACGAGGGCGACGAAACCGCTGTGGACCTCCGCCATCGGATCCGCGCCGGTCACTTGTCGTCCTGGTCGAGGTAGCCGCGCACGAAGGCGTCGGGAAGCAGCTCGTCGAGCGAGGCGGCACGGACGTGGTCGAGCCGCCCGCCCATCACGACGCGCATCTCGGGATTGAACTCAGCGAGGAACTGGCGGCACGCGCCGCACGGAACGGTCGGGTCCTCGGAGTCGCCGATGACCGCGATCGAGTCGAAGAAGGTGTTGCCCGCGAGGACGGCGGCCATCGCCGCGCCGCGCTCCGCACAGACCGACGATCCGTAGGCCGCGTTCTCGACGTTACAGCCCTGGTAGATCTCGCCTCCCGCGTAGACGGCGGCGCCGACCTTGAAGCCGGAGTAAGGGGCGTACGCCTTCTCCTGCGCCTCGCGGGCGAACGCCAGCAGGGCGAGGTCCGCCTTGGTCGTGCTACTCATCGTCGTCCTCCTCGTTGTCGCGGTCGGGCGCGGGCTCGACCAACAACTGCCGGACCCGGTTGCCTTCCATCTCCTCCACCGTGAAGCGGAGGCCCTGCACCACGACCGACTCCCCCACTTGAGGGATGTGGCCGGCGAGCTCGGTGAACAGGCCGCCGGCGGTGTCCGCTTCGACGTCGAGCACGGTGCCGAAGCGATCGTCGATCTCGCCCACGGCCAGACGGGCGTCCACACGCACCCGACCATCGGGAAGCGTCGTGACCATCGCTACCTGGGGGTCGTACTCGTCGAAGATCTCACCGACGATCTCCTCGAGGAGGTCCTCCATCGTGACCAGGCCCGCGGTCCCGCCGTACTCGTCGGCGACGATCGCGATGTGGGTGCGGCGGCGCATCTCACGCAGCAGGTCCTCGATCGGCTTGGTCTCCGGCACGAAGAGCGCGGGCCGGACCAGGTCGATCGGCCGTACCTCGAGTGCGCCCGCCGCCAGCTGCGGCAGGAGGTCCTTCGCGTAGAGGATGCCGCGGACATCGTCGAGCGTGTCATGGTACACCGGCACGCGCGAGACGCCGGCCGCGGTCACCGCCGCGAGCGCTTCCTGGATCGTGGCCGTGTCCTCGATGGCGACCATGTCGGTGCGCGGCACCATGACCTCGCGCACGACCTTGCTCTCCAGGCCCGAGACCGCGTCGAAGATGTCCTCCGATTCGCCGTCCTCCGCCGCGTCATCCTCGGAGGAGGACCTCATCTCCTCAGCATCGTCCTCCCACGGCACGTCCGGAGAACGCTCGCCCGTCACAAGCCGCGTCATGCCCGTCGAGGGCATCGAGAGCAGTCGCGCGACCGGGTAGAGGACCGCCGTCAACCGCGTCGCGAGCGGTGCGACCGCAAGCCCGAGACCCTCGGCGTTGGCCGCCGCCATCGCGCGCGGGAGCGCCTCCCCGACACCGAAGACCAGGACCACGCCTATGAGCACGGCGAGGCAGGCGACGACCCAGAGCGGGACTCCGGTCATCAGCGCCGCGAGGACCGAGGCAGCGGCTGCCGCCACGGAGGCCGCGGCGATCGCTGATACGAGCGCGTGGACCGCTCCGACATGGCTCGGCTTGTCGGCCAGGTGAGCCAGCGCCGCGGCGCCGTGCTTGGACGAGTCGCGCAGGCGCCGTGCCCGCGCCGGCGAGACGGACGCGACCGATGACTCCGCGGCGCTCGCGACGAACGCGGCTACCAGCCCGCAGGCGGTGACGAGAAGGGCGATCGATGCTGAAAGTGCGGACAATGCTGCTCCCGGTGGCTCAGTTCGTGCCGGCGCGGGCAAGCGACGGCCACGCGGCGACTTCAGCTCCAGAATATCTGAAAGGCCGCGGTCGCGAGCAGAAAGCCCATTACTCCCCCCGCCACGGTCTGTGCGATCGTGTGCGCTTCGCTCTCCACGCGGCTCTGCGCGACCAGCGCGGCTATGAACAGCGCGAGCGCCATCGCCTTCGCCGAGTTGGTCGAGTACCCGATAGCCGCCGCCATCGCGAACGCCAGCGCCGTGTGCCCGCTGGGCCACCCGCCCCGCATGAACGAAGCGCCCTTCTCCATCGTTGCCGCCTTGGCGACCAGCACGGCGACGCTCGTCAGCCCCATAACGAGGATGGTCACCGTCGCGTCGCTCGCTCGGGAGCGGACGAGCAGAAGCTGCGCGAGCGAAGTGACGCGCGAGAAGAAGACGATGTAGCCGACGGCGACCGCGGTGACCGACGCGATGAGCACGGCCCCGGCCGCCACGTCCTTCGCCACGGCAGCGAGCGGGTCGTACCCCTCGACCGCGAGGTCGACGGTGGACTCGACCGCCGTGTTGATCAGCTCCGCGGTCAGTACCAGGCCGACGGCGAACACGAGTGCGATGAGTTCGAGGCCGCTCACGCGCAGCGCAAGCGCCGCGGTGAACACGACGGCGCTGGCCAGGAAGTGCCACCGCATGTTGCGCTGGGTGCGCAGCGCGTAGACGATCCCCCGGATCGCGTAGTCGAACGAGTACAGGAGCGAGCGGCTGCGCACCGCTGCCCCCTACCGGCCGGCTTCGGACCAGGCGTCGAGCAAGACGCGCTCGCGTGCCTGCATCGCGGCGGCGTCCGCGTCGGACTCGTGGTCGTAGCCGAGCAGGTGCAGGATGCCGTGGACCAGCAGCAGGTCGAGCTCGTCCTCGACGGTCGTCCCCAGTTCGGCCGCCTGTCTGCGAGCGACCTCGGGGGCGATGATCACGTCCCCGATGGTTATGGGCTCGTCGGAGCCCGCCGGGCACGGGTCGTCGCATCCGAACGACAGGACGTCGGTGGGACCGGCGATCCCGCGGTAGTGCTCGTTGAGGTGTGCTATCTCGTCGTCGTCGACGAGAGCGACCGACAGCTCGATCGCGTCGGGCGCCTCCTCCATGCGCAGCACGAACGCACCGAGCCTCTCGAAGGTCTCGAGCGCGAGCGGCTCGGGCTCACGGTTGGAGCTGGCTGTGACCTGCATCCCGGTCTCCTTCCGCATCGTCGGGGTACTCGACGCGCGCGTGCCGAAGCCCCGCCAGCATCTTAGCGTAGGCGACCACGGCCGCCTCCACGTCCTCATCGCTCATACCCGAAGCCGAGAGCTGACCGTCGGCGATCTTCGTGGCTACGACTCGCCGCACGACGCCCTCGATCTGCGCGGGCCCCGCGTCGGTCAGGCCACGTGCGGACGCCTCCGCGGCGTCGGCGAGCATGACGAGCGCGGCCTCGCGGGTGCGCGGAGGTTCGCCCTCGTAGCGGAACGGAGCCTCGTCGATGACCTCGCCGCCGGCCGAGGCCCTGCGATAGAAGTAGGTGACCAGCGAGTTGCCGTGGTGCTGGCCGATGATGTCGATGACCGCACGCGGGAGTCCCGCGCGCTCCGCCATCGCCACGCCGTCGCGCACGTGGGCCGTGATGATGAACGCGCTCTGCAGGGGCGCGGCCCCGTCGTGCGGGTTACGCATCCCCGACTGGTTCTCGGCGAAGAAGTGCGGACGCTCGAGCTTGCCGATGTCGTGGTAGTAGGCGCCGACCCGGGCGAGCAGCGCGTTGGCGCCGATGGAACGGGCGGCGGCCTCGGCGAGCGCGCCCGTCATGATCGAGTGGTTGTACGTGCCGTCCGCGCGCTCCATCAACTCGCGCAGCAGCGGCGAACCCGGGTCGCACAGCTCGAGAAGACGGATGTCGTCGTCGCGCAGCGAGAAGCGCGCGAGCACCGGCAACATCAGGAACGAGNCCGCGAGGGCGATCCCACCGCCCACGACGCCCAGAGCGAGCGTGCCTACCGCTTCCCACCCCAGCCATCCTGACGATGCCGCGACACCTGCTGCGATCGCGAACAGGGCCGCGACCACGACGAAGCACAGCGCGATCAGCGCGAAGGACCCGAGCACGAGCCGGCGTCCGGCATCGCTGGACATGATGCCGCTGCGAGGCCACAGGCGCGACGGCTGACGACCCGCGTCACGCATCGGGGCCGGACTTGGCTTCAGCGGCCCGCGCATTGACCTTCGCCTCTTCGTAGCGGCTGTACGCCGTCACGATGTGCTGGACCAACTTGTGGCGCACGACGTCGCGGCTCTCCAGCTCGATGAACGACACGTCGTTGACGCCCGCCAGGATGTCGCGGACCTGCCTCAACCCCGACTGCCCGGTGGGGAGGTCGATCTGGGTGATGTCGCCGGTGATGACGATCTTGGAGCCGAACCCGAGACGCGTCAGGAACATCTTCATCTGCTCGGCGCTCGTGTTCTGCGCCTCGTCGAGCACGATGAAGGAGTCGTTGAGCGTGCGGCCGCGCATGAACGCCAGCGGCGCGACCTCGATGACGCCCCGCTCCGTGAGCGACGTCGACTTCTCGATGTCCATCATGTCGAAGAGGGCGTCGTACAGCGGGCGCAGGTAGGGGTCGACCTTCTCGAACAGGTTGCCCGGCAGGTAGCCGAGCTTCTCCCCCGCCTCGACGGCCGGGCGCGTGAGGATGATGCGGCCGACCTCCTTGCGCTTCAGGGCGTCGACGGCCATGGCCATCGCGAGGTAGGTCTTGCCGGTGCCGGCGGGGCCGATACCGAAGGTGATCGTGTTCTTGCGGATCGCATCGACGTAGCGCTTCTGGCCGGCGGTCTTGGGGCGGATCGTCTTGCCGCGGTGCGTCAGGATGACGTCCGAGAACACCTTCACGGGGCTGAAGTCACCGCGCTTCAGCATGTCGATCGCACGATCGATGGCCTCGGGGGTCAGCGGAGCGCCGGCGTCGACCAACTGCAGCATCTCCGTGAACAGCGCCGAGACGGCCTGGGCCTCCTGCGGGTCGCCGGCGATGGTGATCTCGTTGCCGCGCACCCTGATCTCGGCCTCGAACTGGTCCTCGATCAACTTGAGAAGATGGTCGCCCTGCCCCAGCAGGTCGACCATCTCACGTCCGGGCGGCACGACAAGACGGATCTCGGCTTCCTGCATGTGGCGCTCCTCCAAGACGGTTGTGGGAGGCGTGACGGTCACTGAGATTCTAGCACCGTGCCGCTGTAGCCCCGGCCGTCGGTGGCGTCGATCCGCACGCGGAGGACGGTCCCACGGCGCAGCGAGTCGGAGGCCACCTCGACCCCGAGGGAATCGTCCGCCGTTCCGCGTGCCACCCCGCCCGACACCCGTTCGATGCACGCCGACATCCCGGTCCCCACGCGTTCGAGCGTGTGAGCGCGCAGGAGCCGCTCCGAGAGGGCACGCAGCTCATCGGCGCGCGCCGACTTCACCGCGGGCGCGATCTGATCCCCGCGCGATGCCGCCGGAGTCCCCGCACGGGGCGAGTAACGGAACACGTGCAGACGTGTGAACCCGGCACCCTCGATGAAAGTGAGCGACTCCTCGAAGTCGCGGTCGGTCTCGCCGGGGAACCCCGCCATGACGTCGGTCGTCACCGACAGTCCCGGGATCGCGGCCCGCGCCTGCTCCAGCGCCGCGGCGTACCCGGACGCCGTGTAGCCGCGACCCATCGCCTCCAGGGTCGCGTCGGAACCGGACTGAAGCGGCACGTGCAGGTGAGGCACGATCTTCGGCGTCGACGAGAGGGCGTCGAGCAGACGTCGGTCCAGGTCCAGCGGCTCGATGGAGGAGAGATGGATCCGGGCCATCGGTGTCGCAGCCACCGCCTCGATCAGCGACGCCAGGCTGCGGGCCCCCGCGGGGTCGTCGTATCGTCCGACGTTCACGCCGGTCAACACCACCTCGGGCGCACCCGCGCGCGCGAGCACGCGCACCCGTTTGAGGACGTCGGAGGTCGCCACGCTGCGCGCAGACCCGCGCGCGTCGGGGACGATGCAGTACGAGCATCGATGGTCGCAACCGTCCTGGACCTTCACCATGACGCGCGTGCGGCCGAGCGTCACCGGACGGAGGGCCTGCGTCGTGCTCGGGACCGGGACCACCCCCGCGAGTTCCGCCACACGGCGCGGAAGCGCCGTGTGGTCCGGCTCGACCACGACGCGCGGATCGATGTCCCGAAGCCCCTGCGGATCGATCGCCGCCAGACATCCCGTGACGAGGACCGTCGTCGCCCCGCCCGCGAGCGCATGGCGGACGGCCTTGCGGGCCTTGGCGTCAGCCTCGCCGGTAACGGTGCAGGTGTTCACGACGACGATGGCTGCGTCGTCGGTGTCCATCACGACGGTGCAGCGACCGGCAAGCGCCTCAGCGAGCGCCTCACTCTCGGCGCGGTTGACCTTGCACCCGAGCGTGCGCAGCGCGATGCGGGGAGGCTCAGCGGCCACGGCCACCCAGCGCACCGAGTTCGTACGCGGTTATCGCGACGGCGACCATGGCGGCCGTCTCCGTGCGCAGGACCGTCGACCCGAGGGAGACGATGCGCGCGCCGGCGTCCTGGAGCGCGTCGACCTCCGCTGTCTCGAACCCGCCCTCGGGGCCCACGACGACGAGGACCGACGCGTCAGCGGTCGCGTCCTCAGCGTCGAGCGCCGCCCCGATCCCGACGGCCGTCGAGGCGGCCTCCTCCCAGGGAACCAGAACGACGTCGAAGCGACCCGCCTCGACGAGCAGCGCGTCCACGGACATCGGCTCTCGCACGACCGGGACCTCGGAGCGCTGCGATTGCTTGGCGGCCTCCTCGGCGATGCGGCGCCAACGGTCTCCCCGGCGGCCCGCGCGGTCCTCGTCGAGACGCACCACGCATCGGGCGCTGGCCAGCGGCCAGATCTCGGTCACGCCCAGCTCGGTGGCCTTCTGGATGGTGAACTCCATGCGCTCCCGGCGAGCGATCCCGGCGGCCAGCACGACGCAGGGCTGCCGCGGACGTTCGATCGCCGGGCCGATGTCGGCGGTCACGCGTTCGGACGACGCGGACACGAGTGTCGCCTCGGCCTCCCGGCTATCGGGGTCCGCCACGATGATCCGGTCCCCGGGACCGAGTCGCAACACGCGCGCCATGTGATGGCGGTCGGACTCGCTCGTCTGCAACTCGACGCCGCACGAACCGTCCTCCGGCAACGCGCCCTCGAGAAAGAACCGGTGCAGCGTCATCGATGTCCCCCTAGAGTCCCAGCCAGTCGCGGACGCGGTCGAGCTTCGAATGCTCCGTCACTTCGCCCATGGTGCCGGCCAGCTGCTCCAGGAGCTTGCGCTGCTCCTTGGTGAGCTTGCGCGGGACGGTGATGTTCACGTGCACCACGAGATCGCCGTTCCCGGCCCGATGCCTCGGCATGCCCTCACCGCGGGCGGTCAGGATGTCGCCGTTCTGCGCCGCCGCGGGGACCTTCACGGTCACGGAGCGCCCGAACACCGGTACCCGGACCTCACCTCCGAGCGCAGCCACGGTCATCGGGACCCCGGCGCGCGCGTGCAGGTCGTCGCCCTCCCGGTGCAGGAACTCGTGGGGCCGGATGCGCACGGTCACGATCAGATCACCGGTACGGTCACCCCTCAGACCGGCCTCACCCTTGGAGGTGACGCCGATGCTCTGACCGTCGCGGATCCCCGCCGGGACCTCGACCTCAACGGTCTCGCGGACCTGTACACGGCCCTGCCCCCCGCACGACGGGCAGGGCGGGTCGACGACCGTTCCCGTTGCTCCGCACGTCTCGCACGCGGCCACCGACTGGAACGTTCCCAGGAAGGTGCGGCGCGCCGAGCTCACCTGGCCGGTCCCCTGACACACCGGGCAGGTCTTGACGGTCCCGCCTTCGGCGGCGCCCGATGCGGAGCACGTCGCGCACGGCGCGAGCCGGTTGTAGGTGACCTGCTCCGTGACTCCGGAGAAGGCCTCGTCGAGGCTGATGACGACCTGAGCGGACATGTCGCGGCCCTCGGTACGGACCTGCTGGCGCCCGCCGCCGCCCATACCCTCGAAGATCACCGAGAACAGGTCACCGACGCCACCACCGAACGGGTCCCCGTAGCCGTAGCCGCCGCCGAAACCCTGCTGCGGTTCGGCGGTGCCGAACTGGTCGTAGTTCGAGCGCTTACCGGTGTCCGAAAGCACCTCGTACGCCTCGTTGAGCTCCTTGAAGCGCTCTTCGGCGTCCTCATGGTCGCTCGTGTCCGGGTGCACATCGCGCGCGCGGCTGCGATACGCCTTCTTGATCTCGTCGGCGCTGGCTCCGCGCTCGACTCCGAGCACTTCGTAGTAATCGCGTGTGGAGGGCATCTGTCTCCCGGGAAGGTCGTGGGGGTTGTCGTCAGGTCGGCGTCGGCGGGCTAGCCGAGCGCCTCGGTCAGGCCGTCGGCGGCGGCGCGCACCGCGCTGACCGCGCGCGGGTAGTTCATGCGCGTCGGGCCTATGACGCCCACGAGGCCGCCGGCGCCACCCGCGTCGTAGTGTGCGGTGACCACGGAAAGGCGATCGAGCCCGACCGGGTTCTCGGAACCGATGCGGATCGCCACGTCGCCCGGGTTCATGACCTGCGTCAGGACCTGCAGCGTGGCGAGGCCATCCTCGAGCAGTTGGATCAGCGGACCGACCAGACGGGGATCGGCAAACTCGGGCTGCGCGAGCAGCGCGGGCATGCCGCCTGTGACCACGCGGTCCCCGTCGGTCTCGAGCAGGCAGTCGAGGACCTCGTCGATCAGCGTGACCGCCACGCGCGGCGACACGCCGGCCACGGCCTCGACGCCACCTCGCACTCCCCGCACGTCGTCACCGATCTTGCCCTCGAGCGAGGAGTTCAACAGCCGCTCCACGCCCGCGAGCTGGTCGCTCGTGACGATCTCCGGGAGCTCGACGTTGCGGTCGGCCACCCTCCCCGAATCGGTGACCACGACGACCACCGCCCGCGTCTCGGCGATCCAGACGAGGTTGATGCGTCTGATGCGCGCACGACGCAGGGCAGGCGCGATGACGATGGCGACGTAGCTCGTGAGCCGGGACAGCAGCGTCGAGGTCTCGCGCATCGCCTCGGCCAACTCGTGCTCGAGCGCGATGAACTGACCGTGCACCGACTCCACCTCGTCAGGCGTCAATCCCCCGCCGGGATCCGCCTCCATCATCGCGTCGACGAAGGCGCGGTACCCGGAGTCGGTGGGCACGCGACCCGCCGAGACGTGCGGCTGGAATACGTAGCCGCTCTCCTCGAGAACGGAGAGCTCGTTGCGTACGGTCGCCGGGCTGACCCGCAGGTCGTAGCGCTCGACCAGGTGCCTGGAGGCCACCGGTTGAGCGCTGCGGACGTACTCCTGTACCAAGGCGGCGAGCACTGAGCGCCTGCGGTCGGAGAGCATGGTTGGTAGCAGTCCGTTCTTGACGGCGCGCCTGCACGGTGCGGGCGCGAGCGGCTTCATTGGCAGTCGATTATAGCGAGTGCCAACCCGGGATGCGACAGAGCGCGGCGTCACGGACGCGAGGGCTGTCCCGCCGTCCAGATCGCGCCGAAGACGCGGTTGCCCAGCAGCCAACCCCGCTCCGTGGTGGTCCAGATCGCCTCGCCATCGACGGCCTCCCGCACGCGCACGAGGCCCTGCCCGTCCAGCTCCGAGAGCACCTCGAGGACTCCGGCGTCGGCGGCCTGGGAGGACGTGATCCCGCTCGCCAGCCGCAGCCCGAGCATCGCGTCCTCGCGCGCCGCCTCCGCGGCGCTCAGGAACTCGAGCGGCACGGGCGCTTGAAGCGGCCTGCGCAGGTAGTCGGTGAGGGAGACCTCCCGGGTGAAGCGCACGCGAGCGGGGCCGGGGACGCCGTCGGGCGGTGACTCCCAGCCCTCCCCGTCCGCGACGCTACGATACTGCGCCATCGTGAGCATCGACGCCGCGTGCGGCCCGACGCCCAGATACGAACCGCCCGTCCAGTACACCAGGTTGTGCCGCGCCTCGTGCCCGGGCTGGGCGTAGCTCGCGACCTCGTAGCGCAGCATGCCTTCGGCGGTAAGCGCCACCTCGGCGGCCAGCATCATGTCAGCCGCCTCGTCGGGATCGGGCGCGGGCAGCCGTCCCCCGGCGATCGAGGCGGCCAAGGGTGTGCCCTCCTCGACGGACAGCGGATAGACCGAGAGGTGACGGGCGCCGCAGCGCACGGCCTCCTCGAGCGTGGCGACCCAGGATCCGGGCGTCTGCCCGGGAACGCCGCAGATCAGGTCGATCGAGAACGCGGCTCCGGAGTCGCGGAGGATCCGGGTCGCCTCGCGCGCCTTCTCGGCGTCGTGGCAGCGCCCGAGTGTCTTCAGCACGTCGTCGTCGAAGCTCTGCACGCCGAGCGAGAAGCGGGTCACGCCCGCCTCGATCAGCCTCGCCACCAATGCGGCGTCGGTCGTCTCAGGGTTCGTCTCTATGGTGACCTCGGCGTCCGGACGCACGTTCGCGGTCTCGAAGAGCCCTTCCACGAGGCGCACGAGTCCATCGGCCAGCAGTGTCGGAGTCCCCCCACCGATGTAGAGCGTGGGAACGTCATCGAGGAGGTCATAGTGCGACCAGTGCCCGGCCTCGAACAGCGCGGCGTCGACGAAGGGGGCGTGCAGCTCCCCGCCGCCGGCCTGCGAGTAGAAGTCGCAGTAGGCGCACTTTGAGACGCAGAAAGGCACGTGGACGTAGAGCGAGACGGGCTCCGGCCTCGTGCCCACGCCGGGAGTGGGTGTGGTGAGGTCAGTCATCGACCTTCAGGATGGCCATGAAGGCCTCCTGCGGCACTTCGATGGTACCGACCTGCTTCATGCGCTTCTTGCCCTTCTTCTGCTTCTCCAGGAGCTTGCGCTTGCGGGAGATGTCGCCGCCGTAGCACTTGGCGATGACGTCCTTGCGCATGGCGCGGACGGTCTCGCGGGCGATGATCTTGCCGCCGATGGCCGCCTGGATGGGCACCTCGAACATCTGCCGCGGGATGATGCCGCGCAGCTTCTCGGTCAGCATCTTGCCGCGCGCGAAGGCCTTGTCCTTGTGGACGATGAACGACAGCGCGTCGACGGGCTTGCCGGCGAGCAGGACATCGAGCTTCACGAGCGCGCTCGGGCGGTAGTCGGTGACCTCGTAGTCGAGCGAGGCGTAGCCGCGCGTCCGGCTCTTGAGCTGGTCGAA
>JGI24141J26756_1000231_pt1 | contig 15878 bp, 14 predicted proteins | sample BarGraIncu00421A_FD_26756 | JGI IMG/M metagenome (IMG submission 26756) | reverse complement strand
GCTTTGATTTAGTACATTTACATGAATATCGCACGTGCAATGCGGCGTTTGTCCACCATTACGCGAAAAGAGAGAACGTTCCTTTCATTCTGCAGCCTCACGGCTCACTGCCTAGGGTTCGTCAAAACGTAGTCGAACGGCAACTAATAAGGTCGGCGTTTGATTCGATTTGGGGGCTTCGCATACTAAGAGACGCAACTGCGGTGGAAGCTCTGCAAGAGACAGAAGCAAACCAATGTAGACAGTTGGGAGTTGAAGACTACAGGATTCGGATTATCCCTAACGCAATTCGTTTAGTTGACTACGAAAGTCTCCCAGAAGAGGGGACCTTCAGGCGTAAATACGGACTCGAGCAAGAGGACATCGTAATCCTCTCTTTGGGAAGAATACATAAGGTCAAAGGCCTTGATCTCCTTTTAGACGCATTTTTCGACATTTCGCCAGAATTGCCAGAAGCCAAGCTCGTGATTGCGGGCCCTGATGACGGCTTCTTGTCAGTTCTCGAGAAGAAAATTGAAGACGCGCAAATAGGTAACCGTGTCACGTTCACCGGTCCGTTGTATGGCAGAGCAAAACTTGCAGCGTATAGGGACGCAGATGTTTTTGTCATGCCTTCAAGGTATGATATATTCGGTCTTACGGTGCTCGAGGCAAGTGCGTGTGGCACGCCCGTCATCGTGACAGATAGATGCGGCATCGCAGACGTAGTGAAAAAGTACGGGTTGGTGGTTGAATACGACGCTAAGCAGTTACGTGATGCTTTGCTCAGTGTTTTAGAAAATGACGCGAAGAGGCAAGAACTCGCGGAAAAAGTAAAAGATTTGGTGCAGAAAGAGTTTAGGTTGGACAGGGTCATAGAAAAAGTAGAAGAAATGTATAATGAGGCTGTTAATACGAAATAGCGTTTGTTGATCTATCAGATGTTAGTTAAATATTATCTGAACGCGATCGCTTGGGTCTGGTGAGGTCTTGTTTTTTTTGCCAATGTTCCAGCGCAAAAACCCATCCAGCTGATGACGCAGTGGAACACCGATCCCTTTGTAGATGAGCCCGCTATTTATTGTTTGAGGCTGAAGCCTCGTGCCCCTTAGCTCACGCGGGACATTGCAGTTCTCGCAATGGCTCTCTTATCTTCGCTATTTACCTTTTCTAGCTCTCAATTCTAACGCAATTTGTGAAAACACTAATAGATGTTCAGTCAAAGGCGCTTCAAATCAACGTCCTTCAAATCCTGATTGGACTGCCAGTAGTAGTTACTGAGCAATTTTTTTCGCTTTCGTTCTTATCACAGATGTTGAACTTGGCAATCTGTCTCAGATTACGATATGTAAACGACGGCTGCCAGTACGAGGCTCGAACAAAGAATCAAAATAATTAGAACGAGGATAATCAGTTGATCCAATCGGTCGTACGATTTCAAAAATGTTACTAGATCAATTTGTTTCGCACTAAGATAAGTCACGGAGAAACGATTATTTGCTGGAATCTCGCTTCTGCGGTACTGTGCAACNAAGACGCACGCAACGACAAAGAGTGTAAGAGTTGCGNGTATNGGCTCNAAACGTATGCCCCACGGAGTAAAATTCAGAATTAAACCTACCAGCGNCACGACAACTATTGAGAGCCCGNAAGACAGAGCCGCTCGTTCCATATCACTGATGTCGTCTTTACCAGGAAATAGCGCAGCCGCAAGGGAATATCCTGGGACAATCATTATGACTTTGAGAGTTTAATTGATTGTTGCACTTTATGTCTGTTAAAGATTTTTGTGCTTGTGTTAACTTTCCACAAAGCAAAGAGGTTAAAATGTTATCGTGCCTGGTCGCAAGCGCATAGCAAAGGTAGATTCCCATCTACCTAATATATTGTTGTCGCGCGTATATCTGTGAGCCACCGGCGTCGAAAACTCTGCTATTTTGTGATAGCACGAGTAAATGCTCTGCCATGTCGCCAGGGATGTCAGGCGCCTCCCCATAGACTTCGTATTTCTTTTCGACAACGTTGTAATAGTATAAGTATANATAATTCCCGNCGGTTTGATTTTTCTGAAATGAANAGTCGTTTATCAGACCCGGGCTTATGTGGCCTTCGCTTATTAATCTAAGTTTACCCCAGGTATCTGCAGTAGACACTGACGTTGTTCCACCATATAGTTTTAGCCATTTTGCGGCAACCGCATCTTGATCGTAAACGTACCGCTCGAAGNATATAGCCCCGTGGGAGTCGAGAGTCACGCTCCGAGGCGTCCCCGCTATGTTCGACAAGGCTCCAGAAGTGCNAAACAAGTACGCCACTAATATGATCAAAGCAAATGGAATCGCCCAGTTTGCTCGGATAGTGCGGCGGCCTTGGCGCGAATCGCTTGCTCTCAGTTTTGACGTTTTTCTCTCTTTAAATCTTCTGTGGATCGTTTCTGAAAACGCAGCGATCCCATTTGACAAGACGATGACACCTATCACAAAAAAAACTGATAAGAACGTCGTCAAAAAAAGGAACGTCCGTTCCAAGGGATAAGCAGTAGCAACAAACGGCAGAACGACCGATGCGATCAATATACCTGTGGCTGCGAGCGCGAGAGTAAAGTACTCAACCCCAAATCGCGATTTTAGAAATTTCGGTTTTTCGGGGCCCGAGTACAGAGTCGTCATTTCTTTGCGCTTGATAGTTAGCGTTGCCACTCCAATTATCAAGCATGCGACAACTACCCAAGTAAGTGCGACCCCGATCATCGCTGCCACGGTTGTTTGGTTTGCACCTGCTCCAAGGTATACCTGAGCTCCACCACGCGTTTGAGGTGCAAAGAAATCAAAAATCAGCCCCGAAAATGATTTGCGTANTAACTCAATACCAAACGNTATGGAGCTGGATTCGGTTATTATCCCGTACCACAAGAATGTGATGCAAGCCAACAGGANCACCATTACCGTATTGATGGTNGTCGCGAAAGAGGTTCTTTTCGANAGGATTATCAGAACCAATGCGGCCACGAACACGAGCACGAAGATGTAGGCCGTCGTGTAATGTGACACGATTCCAGCAGCTGCGAACACAGTGAAAAGCATAACCTCACCAGCGCTTCTTCTTTGTTTACTGAATAGCACCATAAATGCGAGCGCAAAGAACAAAATGGCGATTACGGCCCGTGAGAGCGCATTTGCATCCATGAAGCCGACTTCCGATATATACAGAAACGAAGCGATTAAGGCATATCGCTCTTTGACATATCTTCTTGAAATGACATATACAATTAGCGGAACGACGGAAAACAACAAACCGTAGATTACGTTGAACAGCACCTCTTGGTTTAAACCTAAAATAAGCTGATAAGCAACGGGAAGCAAGATACTCCCTACGCTAGCATAAAGGATATACGCCGGCTGCTGCAGAGAGCCGAGTATCATTCGATGATCACTTAGGATTGATTGAAACAGGTAGTATTCGGCGTGTAAATCAGCTCCGAGAAGATGATCTGACCGTAAACTCCAAAGAAGCAGGATTGAAAGGCCAGCCGAGAAAATAAGAACTGGATAGAGACTGTTCGGGCAGTTGTCTTTCAGGCAAACAAACGCAACATACAGTGCGATGAACACAAGCAGAGCAAGCGATACTAAATTGCTGCTGGTAACCCTCATGACAAATGAGCCTATGACGCTCAGCAGCGGGAAAAAAAGGGGGATTATATACAAATAAGCGTTCGATTTGGTAACTTCGACGCGTGGAAACTGCAACGCTATGGGGCTGCCGGCGCGGTAAAACACGATTCCTAAAGGTACGAGGGCTAGGTCGAGGCAGAACAATAAAGTTGAACTGGAGAGCGGCGCGGTATACCCGATGATTGGCAGGACACTATTCAGCGCTAGTGTATAAAACATTACGAAGGCTACACTTAGCCCCAGCACAAGAGGATTTCTTCTAGAAAGCCCGCCTCCGTCATTTTGAAGAATCGGAGGAGCAGTATACCCGGAAGAAGAGTGAGGAACGCAAATCCAAATAACTGCCGCAATACTGGCACGTCTAGCAGAATTGACAGATTCGCACCGAGAGCGAGAAAAACTGCACTCACGGTTAAGAAATTCTTTTCGTCGCTAAGAATCGACGCGAAATATCTGAACATGTTGATTCTGTGGAGATAAATGTCGCGAGAGGATGCGTTCAACTATTTTTTTGTGGCCGGCGTGTGCAAAGTGGGGGAATGTCTATCCGATATGAACCGCTAAAGGCCCATCGCATTCTGTGGCCCTCTTTTGTGCAGTTCCGACAACAATTCAGTCAGAAACGACACGAGAGCGGTGGTAACTCCCGCATTATTGTAATTGATGAAACTTGCTGAGACTCGTCACTCGATACAAGTGCATCTATATCGCTCCAGTGCCGATGCATTATGAGATTGTTAAAGTGTTTTGTTATATTCTGTACACGTCACATCTAAAGGGGTGTCTTGTTTTATAAGCTATCAAGTAATCGATTCATCCCGTGTTTTAAATAATTATCGGGATCTCGAGAGTAGTGGTAACTGCATAACGCGTGCGCACGCTAGCGCAGACAATTTACTCGCTCTGACACTCTCCGTAGTATACGGGTTGATAGAATAGGACGGTAAAATCAGTCGCTCTTAAAAACTTCTTGAACTTCGGCCGGCGGCTCGAGTGGGAGCGGGACACCAAAGAGTGCTCGGACCTCGTCTCGATGCAGTCGGTAAAGATGACTCGCTCTTCACGTATCGGGAAGCTAGCGCTTGTGAAAAGNAAATACAATTAGGAGAAAGTTTATGAGGCAACACTTTCCGAAGAAAGTAATGAAATCTAGTGTGGGACTGGATCGTAAAGCGAGAAGAAGCGCCATATGAGAATTGCTTTTGTCACGTTTGAGTTTCCGCCATATGTGCTTGGCGGCGCCGGGAAATATGCTGCGGGTTTGACTAGGGAGCTTGCAAAGCTGGGACACGATGTCGTTGTATTTGCTCCACAAATTGCCAGCTTGAGCGTCGAAGAATTGAATCGGTACGCTGTGAAGCTTATGCCCGTGCGCGTTCGCGAGGTTTTTCCATTTCCCGCAGTGCAGTACTGGCTGGGTCTGCCACGGCAAATCGCAGAAGCAGAGAAGGATGCCCCCTTTGATATAATCCATTTCAACGGCAGCTGCTATTGGTTTCCTACCCGGAAGTTGTCAAGCGCTGCACACGTGATGACGGTGCACCACGTAGCCGCGGACGTCTCGGAACAATGCAACCCGAATTGGATCACGCGCGCTAAAGATATTCGCGGCGAAACGAACCCCATATATCTCGTTATTGAGAAACGCGGAATTGAATCCTCAAACCGGATTATTGCCGTCAGCGAATACACTAAAACGCGTATCTTAGAAAGGTATTCGATTCAGCCACAGAAGATCGACCGAGTTTACAGTGCAACTGACTTCGACAAAGCTAGCTTCAGTGTCGGAGCGCTCAAGCACATAAAGGAAGAACTGGCGCTGCCGGATGCTCCGGTCATACTTTTCGTGGGAAGGGTTGATGACAGAAGGAAAGGATTAGACAACCTCTTGAACGCATTTGGGGATGTTTTAACGAGTCAACGGGCTTCTTTGCTCGTCGTCGGTAGCGGGAACCAAGGGGGAGCGCGACGGCTTGCNGCATCCCTGAACATCAGCGAAGACGTCTTTTTTGCCGGGAAAGTGGATGAGCGCTCTTTGCGCAAATGCTATGGGCTGTGTACTATTTATGTATGCCCGTCGAGGTTGGAAGGCTTCGGATTCACGCTTTTGGAAGCATTCGCGGCTGGAAAACCGGTCGTGGCGACAAACGTTGGTGCGATACCCGAAATCGTCGGCGAAAAGAATGGGTCATTGGTCGAGCCTGGGGATACGCGTGCGATGTCGAACGCCATAACTTATTATCTTGAGAACAGCGAGCTGGCNGAGACGATAGGTAGGCANAATGCACGGGACGTTCGGCGTCGCTTTGACTGGACGACCTCNGCGCGCGCTACCGAACAAGTCTACCGCTCTTTGCTAGTTTGAGGGGGGGTTCGCTAGCGGTTCTGTGATGTCGTCACTCCGTACGTCACGTTGAACCAAGTTAGCNGATCCTAGCAGTCTATCAAGTCATGCACCAGGCTGATAATCAAAGATGCCGGGTGATTGTCCTGTGTATCTGNGCCGCGATAATAGTAGCAGTAAGATCTCAGGAACAGAACCAAAGACATAGTTGGAACTTTGGCTGAACTGACNGATTATGCTGTGCATTATGCCACGCATCGGGTTGGAACTTTGGTACAGACATAACTTTCATCATTTCATTTAACAAAAGCCTTCGGCTGCTTGAGTGAATTGTTGTCCAGCTGTGCAACACGCGGTAGATGTCAAGTTGTCGGGGATCTCCTCACCTCGCAACGATTCTCGAGCTTACAGCTTTATAAATAATGGTAGGCCTGTCAGTTTTCAACCTACCCTTAAGATAGGGCCGGTGTAGAATAGTATGCAACAGTACGATGTAATGGACACAGATCCTGAGTGGGACGGTCTCGGGAAGCAAAGTTTGTGGCGTGTGTCAACTCCATGATTAGTCAGGACATCTCCCGTAATTGCCTTGCATGTAATCAAATATCCCTGCAACAATAAATTTACCCCTCACACGGTTTCCCATCACTAAGTTCCATACCAGCTTCGCTCCATAATGCACAATGAAACTAGGAATGAAGGTTATGAAGTGATACCAGCTTCCATTTTTCTTCATGAAGAGNAAGCTATTTCGTGCGAAGTAGTAGTAANTAGAGTCTTTGGTTGTAGAAGCGCCCGCCTTGTGTAGTATTGCAGACTCGCAATCCACCACTGAGACGTAGCCCTGTTCGCGTGCGCGAAAACTCCAGTCCGCCTCTTCAAGGTACAAGAAATAGTCGTTGTCGAGCAGACCCACCTCCTCGATGACTTTAGTTTTGATCAAAAGCGCGCACCCACTAACATAGTCGACTGTCTTGACCCCTTGACAACTCGTACGCAAATGACCATTCTCCGCGTTAGCAAACTGTCCAATGTACAAGTTTATCTTTCCGCCAGCAGACCAAATCTTGGTGGGATCGTCATAGTACAGGATCTTAGGCCCGCTCATTCCGATTCTCGGATCGCGCTCTGCGACATCGACGAGCGCAGTTATTAACCCGGGTTCGACCACGGTATCGTTGTTCAAAATAAGCACATAATCCGACCTTTTTTTTAGGGCGTAGCGTATTCCCACGTTATTTCCACCTGCGAACCCCAGATTATTCTCGTTTTTAATGATCGTAATCTGCGGATAGCGAGAACTCAAAAACGCTACAGAATCGTCGGTCGATCCATTATCAACAAGAATTATTTCATAAGTCGGATAAACGACAGCTTCTAGGGATTCTAAGCATCGTACAGTATCGCTCAGGCCATTCCAGTTAAGCACCACGACTGCGACGCTTGCTGTGCTCATGTAATCAGATCAGAAACATGTCGTACCGATATAATAAAGGCACGTGTCGGGGATCGCTTTCAGCCACGGTAACCAGCGCGTCGAGAAACGCAGGCGCGACTATAGTGTCGTTGTTTAAGAGAAGGACNTAGTGAGTTCTTTTCGCTAGGGCGTGTTTGCCGACGTTATTACCTTCAGCAAACCCNAAATTTTCCTTATTCTCAATGATGGCAATGTCTGGGTAGCGAGCGCGCAAGCACGCCGCGGATCNGTCGGTGGAGCTGTTGTCAACGACAATGAGCTCGTAGTTCGGATAGGTGATCATGGCAAGGGATTCTAGACATTCGAGCGTATCACGTAAACCATTCCAGTTGAGGATTATGATTGCCACAATCGGGGGGCGCATTTTTTGCTGCCTCATGCCATCTCACAGCGCAGCGACGAAAATTTAGATCAGCCCCATGCCGCAAGAGCCAAAGCATCGCTTGCACGTGAGATACAGGTCGTGCCGTCGCTGTCTTCCTCGGCAACTTAGCTTCAGGAGCACGGTCTGCACACTATCTTCGGAAGTACTAGAGAAGCATCCTATAGATGCACTTTTTGGCAGCACTTCGGTAGAGACATGTTTGAGATCTGCTCCAGATGCCCTGATTTTATCAAGAACGGTGCGAAACACGCGGTGTTCTCAGTGCAACACTCCCTACGCGCTGCAAAAAGGTATCTTGTTACCTAATATTGGCTCGCTTGCATCCAGACCCCCGCTGCCGAGAAAGGGGTGGCGGGTAAGCCGATAATTCGAGTAGGTCTTTATTTCGATCGCTAGAGTGTGGACGACCTCTAACCAGAAGAACTAGCAAAACCTCTTGTGAGGTGTCGCGAGCCTCACTGATACCCTCTGTCCGCTAGCTTAGATTGTATGTTATCCATCATGATCGTTGCCTTGCTGAGCCACGAATTCTGGCGAGCAATATCTCTTCTCGATTCTCGCCACACCTCAGAATCGTGGTTTAAAAAGAACGTTATAGCCTTAACGAATTTATCTACAGTGTTAGCCACACGCAGGAGCGATCCATCATTATATCGCCTCAGTTGCTGCAAATCCGTGGCCACTACCGGTTTTCCAAGTGAGAAATACTCATATAGTTTCACCGGATCAATTGCATCAGTGATGGGGCCGGTCTCAAATGGAATGAGACCGACGTCGAAGGTGTTGACGTAGGCGGGAAGACGTGCGTACGGTTCGAGCCGTCCAGGCAGGAACACGTTGTCTGGCTTCGTTAACCTGTACCGTTCAACCTGCTCATCATACAGCCCGATTAACAAGAACTCAACGTCAGTTAGGTGTTGTGCTATTGCGCATATTAAGTCCATATCAACCCAATCGTAAGTCCCTATGTAGCCCACCCGCTTCTTTTTCTTCTCATTGGGCTGCGTTGTGGCGAGTGAGCTCTTATTGTGCTCAAAGAAATCCACATCCACACCGTTCGCCACTGTAACGATCTCTTTGTCGTTAGCAATGGAGTGCGCATCCTCTTTCAGTACTTCCGTCGTCACAAAGATAATGTCGCTTTTCGCGACGAGCTTTTCGTGTTTGCTGTGCAAAGTTTTTTTATTTAGGTTAGGGTTCGTGCTAATCAATCCTATAACTGCAAGATAATCATAGCAAATCAGGTCGAAATCATCTTTCGAAAATGAACGGTTTCCAAAATGCTGAAGCGGCGATCGCAACTTTTAGATTTGGACTTTTCAAAACCGTGTTCAGTGCAACGCGCATGAAATGCTTGTTCACTCGTCCAAACAGGGAAAAGCCAAACAGTTCGAAAGGGATGTTAATCCATCCGATGATCCGGTTTGGATCTTTATTGTGGTTGCGGGAAGCGCGTCGCCCTCTAAGAAGACCAGGGATGTATCTAAAGTACTCAGTTATATATCGCGACGTGGTGAAAACCGGGGATCCCCGTAGAAGAAGTCGTACGTTGCCGAGCGCGTACGTTTCCATATGATGTATAGATGTTGGGGCCGCTGAAAAAGGTGATCATAGCCGATCGGAGAGAAATAGATGATTTGCGCTCGTTTCATTGTATCGTCTGGTCCTCCTCGCGCATCGCATGAGTTAGAAGATTGGCGCTAAGGTCGTGGAATTCCATATAAAGTGACTGTTTCGCACATTATAATACCATCTGTTGCTCGAAATTCGATAAGAAATGTTGCCAAATAAGTAATGATACTAGCTAAACGTGCTCTGTGATTTGGACTTGCTCAAGCCAGTTACGTCGAAATGCATACTCCCGCAGCTGGCGTTGATAAATAAGCTGCAGCAAGTAAGTCGCCCGACCTCGATAATAGGAAGCGCTCAGCTCGTAACCCAGCGACTTAGAACTCCTGCTTAGTCGCAATAACGCGGCTAGAGACTTGGTAGCGCAAAAATAGGCTGTCGCAACGATCCCCTGCGCGAAAAGCGAGCTTCTTGCAGGTATTTGATCAAAAAGCGCAGCATATGTTATCTCTAAACCTTGGTTGCTAAAGCGCCCTTTTAAGTACTTCAAGGTTCCGTGCTGCTTTGCTTTTTGGAGATGCCAGANGACAGCAGTAGGAACCCAGACCACTTTTACTCCTTTGTTTACCAAGTCGCGGAAAAGTCCCGTCTCCCCGTCTCCGACGCTTCGTGTGCCGATCAGATCAGGATGAAATCCACCTGCTTCGATCAGGACTTTCTTTCTCAGCGAAAAATTGCCTCCGTAGATATCTTCATGCGGGAGAAGTGTGCGACATGCGGAGCCGTAGTCCAGCTTCCCGTAATAGGCCTCGTAGGGCTTCAGCCAGGCAGGCGGATTCTCGTTCCATTTGATGATGATCTTCCCTCCAGCGCAGCCGACGTTTTTGTGCTCATAGGCCTCCAACAGTGCTTCCAACCAATGACTGTCACAAATAGCATCATCATCCGTGTACGCTAATATCTCAGCGCTCGCCGCATTTGCGCCAGCATTGCGGGCGTAGTGAAGACCAACCTCTTTCGAGAGAATATATCTGATGTTACGCTCTGATTGCTTGCTAGCCTGCTCAACGACAGCTTTAGTCTCATCCGTTGAATCATTGTCCACGATAATGATTTCGAACTCGTCGCTGGCTATGGTTTGATTTAGCAAGCTAGCAATACACGCGCTCAGGGTTTCTGCGCGATTGCGTGTTGGAACGATGGCAGCGATTTTTAACATAGTTTAAGCCGAGAATGACCTGTCAAAAAACTCTCATTTAGCCGCAGTTTCTGACCTATAAATTCAATGAGCAACTGTCTGTTTCGGGAGTTGCGCAATACTAGGATAACGTCGTTCGCTTTCAGGCTCAAAACGACTGAGGCGACTGCGCGTTGGAGTGTCGTAGCACGTTTAACTGATAAGCGCTCGTGGAATCTGTTTAACGACTTATTCCCCCTAATAAGCGGTCGCATCATTCCACATGATGTTTAAAACCAGTCCAATCTTCACAATTTATCTCGATCGCCGCTTACTTAAATCCAGGATTGAAACGATTTCCACATGATCAATCCTTATTTGTTAGATNGTTACTGCCGTNCAAACCTTGCCGACATATATCCCCTTTCCTTTGTGTCCTCAGGCTGAGGGATTTTCTCGGCTGCGCAGATCGATTGATACATGTCATCAACTACCGGTTTATATACTTGTAAGCTTTCGCAAATAAACTCGGGTTTTAGAGATTCAATAACCTGCTTCGGAGTTAATCGATGCGGTTCACAATCTGTAGTCGCATGATTCACCTCTAAAAGGAGTAGGAAAATTCCGCCCGGACGAGTGATCCTCTTGATTTCTTTTATAGTTAGGGCAACATTTTCAACATGATCTAGGGAATTAAAAGAAAACACAGCATCACATTCAACATCTTTCTACGGTATGTTCTCAGAAGGAGCATCGATATACTCCATCTTATGCAGATTTGCTCCGAGTTGCATATATTCCTTGGTAAGAGGGTCCAGACCGATACGGCGTGATGCCATTGAAGCCCATTCAAGGCTCCCTCTTGGACCGCATCCAATATCTAAAATTACTTTATGACGATAATACGCTTCATCCAATCCAAAATGGGTCGTATAAAAATATTTATAGTGCTCATTTGACAGCACACCTTCTGCTTCTTTCCTGCCTTTCCAGTAAAACAGTTCATTGAATTCCTTCCGNTTTACGGGTGAACGCTTTGATGCTATTCGAGAAAAAAGGACCATCACCCAGCGTAACATTCGATTCGTTGTTTGCATTTGGTAGCCTGCACTGCGACTTGTTTTTTTTGGTTTTTAAAGCAATTGGCTTGCAATGGATAACAGCTTTGAACCATGATTTTCGAGACCTAGTCCGTGGTCGAAGTGGTTAAGGTGTAATATCATATTAAATAGCACGATCAAATTGACGGATTGGACACAAGAGAAGTGTAATACGTTATCTATTGTTTCGCTTGGTTAGAGTTCGCATCTGACGCGTTACTAATTCGAACATGAGCTTTCGAAATCGTGTATGCTGCAACAAATGCAGGACGTCTTTGAACTGCTGGTTAGCTAACATCACCCCCAAATAATTTCGCATTTTTCGCTCACAAAAAGTATTCAGTTTATCTTTATCTAGCCAAGCGGGGCAGCTATCTACTAGCTGTTGTTGTATTTTCTCCAGTGTACGAAGTGCATCATAGGTTATACTTGGGTGCCTTTCAGTAAACCCTTCGTCGTGGAAGCAGACAATTTTTTCAGTATCATTAAGCGTACCTAGCAAAGTTTCAATGTTATGGGCGAAGATGCGATTAGCAACATCATCTTGCGCACGCTTAAAAACGGTAGACATGTTTGCTGCAGAGTCTCGCCACGCCGCGAGAGGCCCACTTACACAATCTATTCGCGAAACACTGCGTATTCGAGACCATAAGTCATAATCTGAGGCCCTCAGAAAACGTTCGTCGTATCCGCCCAGTTCTGAGACCGTGCTCGCTCTGAACATTGTTGACGAGTGAAAAATGCAGTTATGAAAAAGCAAGGTGTAGTAAAACTCTTCCGAGCTTAAGTTACACTCATAAAACCAAACTATGTCGCCTTTCTCGTTGATCACGTTGACTCCAGATACTACAAGTCCCGCTTCGAGATGCTCGTCCAAGTGCCGAGCCTGTCGCTCGATTCTGGTGGGCATAGCTATGTCATCCGCGTCCAGACGTGCTACGTATTTGCCCCGTGCAAGCTTGAGGCCTCTATTCGCCGATTTGTAAGCGCCTATATTTTCCTTGTTGCGCGTTATCCTGATTCTTGAATCTGAAAAGCTTCGATAGATCTCAGCAGTCCCGTCGGTCGAAGCATCGTCGACAATTAAAAGCTCAAAATTGTCAAAAGTCTGACCAAGCACGCTAAGGATAGCTTCGCGAAGGTGTTTTTCGCCATTATAAACAGATATCAAGACTGTGACGTCAAGGTCGCTCATTGTGCTAGGTACGATAGTGAACTTTTTTCATGGCTCTTAAGGATTATGTATATCACTCAAATGGCGCGTTGTCGCCTGAAAAAGATAAATTCAAAAAACTGAACATCGGCTACAGAGTGTATTATCGAGAAGTAACGTTTAAGTGATCCTTCAACGCGATACATATAACGGCACACGACTGTTTAACTGGAGCTAGAAGATGAAACGGAAGGACTTCCTTGTTTTCGGCAGCCCGATGATTGAACAACCGGAAATAGACGAAGTGGTCGATTCCATGAAATCCGGCTGGCTGGGAACCGGACCAAAAGTTGCACGATTTGAACAGATGTTCAGAGAATATAAAGGCGCCAAATACGCGATGGCGGTAAGCTCCTGTACAGCGGCGCTGCATCTTTCAATGCTAGCGATTGGAATACAACCGGGAGATGAGGTTATCGTGCCCGCCATGACGTTCACTGCTACGGCTAGCGCGGTAATACACTGCGGGGGGGTTCCAGTTTTTGTGGATTGTGAAAAAGACACGATGAATATGGCTCCTGTTGATATTGAGAGGAAGATCACGTCAAAGACGAAGGCTATCATTCCCGTTCATTTCGCAGGCCGCGCATGCGACATGGATAGTATAATGGATATAGCAAGGCGACGGGATCTTAAGGTGGTAGAGGATTGTGCTCACGCCATCGAAACTGAGTACCGCGGACAAAAAGCAGGGACCATTGGGGATATAGGTTGTTTCAGCTTCTATGTGACAAAAAATATTGTGACTGGTGAAGGTGGGATGGCCATAACTAATGACGCCAAGTATGCAAGTATGATCAAAACGATGGCGCTTCACGGCCTGACGAAGGACGCCTGGAATCGCTTCGGGGATGCAGGCTACAATCATTACGGCGTTGTTTTCGCAGGATACAAATATAACATGACAGACATGCAAGCAGCCATAGGTATTCATCAGCTGCCGCGCATTGAGCGGTATTGGGAAAGACGCCGAGAGATCTGGAACAAGTATAGTGCTGAATTTGAAAGTCTCCCTCTATTCATCCCCCCATCAGCTGACCTTAATACCAAACATTCTCATCATCTGTATACGGTCTTGCTCGACACAGAGAATCTTGCCATCTCGAGAGATGAATTCTTGGATCGCATGACCGAAAGAAAAATCGGCGTTGGCGTTCATTACATCGCGCTCCACATGCAGCCGTACTACCAAGCGACATACAATTACAAGCTAGGCTCTTTTCCAAATTCAGAATGGATCTCGAAGAGAACAGTCTCTCTACCACTTTCGGCAAAGCTGACCGACGACGATATTCAGGACGTCATCGATGCTGTACATGAGACTTTANAATGAGTTTTTCCTGATTGCTATGCAGGTCGGTAATAGAAGAAAGATATGTGCTGTGGGTTTATAGGCGTGATTTTCACTAGTTACATGTGATTGTGCAAATACTTTCTTCTTCAAATGGTAAGTCATGCTGTAGGAAATGCTGTCTCATGTCAATTCCGGGATCGATTTACCAGACTATCGGCTTGCAGTCACAGACATTTAAATTGCTTTTTTAAGGAGGAGCTTATTGTTCGAAAAGTTTTTAATTCCACGCACAAATATGCAGCAGGTCGGGGCGTCATATGCACTTGCAAAGCAAGACATCATAAAACGAAGTAAGGTTCTTGGGAATGGAAACAACGTTCACTAGCCGAAACTGGCTAGTTCACAAGATAGCCAATGAGGCTTTAGCAAACGCTTTTAGCAAATACGCTAGAGGTTTGCTCGCCGACATCGGTTGTGGGGATAAACCTTACCGCGAGATGCTCAAGCCTAACGTTACTCAGCACGTTGGTATTGATCACGCAGATACACTTCACGATAAGGCGAGTATTGATCTGCTTGGGACCGCCTATGCCATTCCCGTTGCAGATGAGTACTTTGATACGGCTATTTGCACTGCGGTCTTAGAGCACTTAGAAGAGCCAGATAAGGCAATTAAAGAGACGAGACGAGTTCTGAAGCAAGGCGGGTATGCTATCTATGGAGTTCCCTTTTTCTGGCATTTACACGAGGAGCCGCGGGATTTTTTCCGTTATACGAAGTACGGGCTGAGATTCTTGTTTGAAAAGAACGGATTTGAAATTATTGAATTAAACGCGTTATCAGGATTTTAGGTCACATTTGGACAGGAACTCGTCTACTACTTGTGGAACTGCCGAGGATCACGGAGGCTTAACCCTCTTTGGTGGATAATTCCCTTCGTGGGAATGATTATACAATGGATATGCTATCAGTTGAACAAAGGAGATTTTTCAACAGGGTTTACGTGGGCATATCTAGTAGTCGTAAGAAAACAACATTAAACGTCGGACTCTTACAGCTTAAACTTTCGCACTAAGCTGCGGAGTGCGCGGAAAAATACAAAAATTACGTATGTTTTAAAAATTGCTTCGGCGCTGCTTAATAGCAATACGAAAACAAATTTGCGATTAAAAAATACCCTATAACCTCGCCTATACCATCGCAGGAACCCGCCCTTTTTATCATATATACTTAGAGATACCTTGCCAGCCTAGAGTCGCACGAAAAAGGACGACCAATTGAAGTGAATCGCGCGTTCTAAAATATCTTGCACTTGGGCGCAAGACCCGCACACAGCATCGGATGGTCTGCCACTTCGCAGACAACTAAATCGGAGCTAGCTCCGTGATCTTGGCCGATTGCTTCCGCCCGATTATTTCGGATTAATCGCTGCGCCACGTGAATCCTTTGGAAAAATCTAATTTGTTCAACTCGGCGCCGAGTAGCTTCAGGAATTGCTCGTGGATTTGCGCCGGTAGTATAAGTTGAGCTTTTTTGCTGGGCTAGCAATCTATTAGTAAAAGAGACGTAATCAAAAATCACTGAGGATATATCACGAACGGGTAAACATAAGGAATGAATCTAAGGACAAAAACAATACGCGGCATCGGCTGGTCTGCAACTTCCC
>JGI24141J26756_1000227_pt1 | contig 16071 bp, 15 predicted proteins | sample BarGraIncu00421A_FD_26756 | JGI IMG/M metagenome (IMG submission 26756) | reverse complement strand
GAACAGAAAAGACACAGAGAACCACACAGAAGATGCCATTACGCCTTTTGCCATCTGCCTTTGAGTCATTTTTTACATCTTCTATCGCCTATAATACATAATACATTTAATTCTATCTTTGCGTTTTAAAATTATAATGGAAAACCAGCCTGCGAATCTGATTGAGGGAAAGAAAGCTACCGTTGAGTCAATGTTTGACTCAATAGCATGGAGGTATGATTTTCTTAATCATTTTCTATCTTTTAATATCGACCGGCTTTGGCGACGGAGAGCTATTAAGATAATCTCAAAATCTTACAAATCACCTAATATTCTGGATGTTGCAACAGGTACTGCAGATCTCGCAATAGCGGCTATGAAGCTTCATCCCACCGGAGTTACAGGCATTGATATCTCCAGCAAAATGCTGGAGATTGGAAGAGAAAAAATTGAAAGAAAAGGATTAGCAGGAAAGATTGACCTGATACCCGGTGATTCGGAAAAAATTCCTTTTGATGATAATATTTTTGATGTAACAATGGTGGCATTCGGAGTCAGAAATTTTGCAGATCCTTCGAAAGGGCTTCGTGAAATGAATAGGGTAACGCGCCATGGAGGCATGATAATGGTACTTGAATTCTCGAAACCATCTGCGTTCCCCTTTAAGACGATCTACAACTTCTATTTCAGAAATATTCTACCTTATTTTGGAAAGCTGTTTTCTAAAGATAATGCTGCATATAGATATCTGCCCGATACAGTAATGAAATTTCCGGATAATGATGAGTTTCTGAAATTGCTGATAAACGCGGGCTGGTCTGAGACATTTCAGGTAAAACTCACCGGAGGTGTGGCAAGTATTTATACGGGCATCAAATTATCAATGCAATAATTGGAATTCAAACGAGTTTATTATCTTGTAGCTAAATCAAAAAAGTAAATAAGGTTGAAAAGAAGAACTTATTATATAGTATTATCCGCAATTTTTCTTCTGAGCAATCTAAATTTATACGGACAGAAGCAGAAACCTAAAAACGAATCATGGTATGATGATAAGCCTCTTCATTTTGGATTCAGCCTGGGCTTTAACACTATGGATTTCAATATAACTCCTTCACAACAATATTATCAGTCTGATTCTCTCTACCCTGAAGTAAGTAAACTTAATCCGGGTATTAATATCCAGATTATCACTGATATGAGATTATCTGACCACCTCGATGTAAGATTTCTTCCGGGAGTATCCTTTGGTCAGAGAGTTATAAGGTTTTATAAAAACAGGGTGCTTGTCAATGATCAGCAAAAACTCGAATCCTCATTTCTTGAATTTCCACTGCTGCTCAAATATAAAGGTGACAGAATGAATAATGTCAGACCCTACGTTATCGGAGGTCTGAACTACAGGTACGACCTTGCCGGCAAGAAAGAATTTGATGATGCAAAACCAATTTTTTTAAGGATTAAACGACCGGATCTTTACTATGAACTGGGGGCTGGTCTTGATTTCTATCTGACATACTTTAAACTTTCGGTTGAGTTGAAGATGTCGAATGGTCTTGGAGATGTATTAATAAAAGAAGCGGCTCCGGGACATCCCCAATACTATAATGCAATAGAAAAAATTAAATCACAGATTTGGGTTCTTGCATTTCATTTTGAATAGAAATGGGGAAACTTGTTCAGATCAATCTTAACCCTGCATCTGCAGCCGATGAAGCTGTAGTCAAAAAAATAGCAGCTTCACTTGCGGGAATTGATATATCAGGAGTATCTTCTGTAAGAGTTATTAAGCGGTCGGTTGATGCAAGAAAGAAAAACATAAGGGTTAATCTGACTGTTGAAGTTTTCTCCGGTGAAGATTCTGCATCACCTGAAATNAATCCGTTTAAGCCTATTGATGTTTCACTTAAGAAAGAGGTCATCATAGTTGGTGCGGGACCGGCGGGTCTCTTCGCAGCACTGCGTTTAATAGAACTTGGTTTACGTCCGCATATAATTGAAAGAGGCCGTGATGTATCATCACGGAAAAAAGATATTGCCAGGATAAGCCGCGAGCAGATTGTTGATCCCGATAGTAATTATTGTTTTGGTGAGGGAGGCGCCGGAACTTATTCTGACGGGAAACTATATACCAGATCGAAAAAACGAGGTGATAATACAAGGGTCCTGGAATTGCTCTGCTTTCATGGCGCTAATGAGAATATAATGTATGAAGCTCATCCTCATCTGGGTACAGATAAACTGCCTGGAATTATTTCTGAAATCCGGAAATCTATACTCGATGCAGGAGGTCAATTCACACTTGAAAAGAAGGTTACTGATTTTCTCATTGAGGGTGATACAATAAAAGGAGTTGTTACATCAGATAATGAAAAGTTCAAATCCCCTTATATAATTCTTGCAACAGGCCATTCCGCTCGTGATATTTATGACATCTGCAGAAACCGGGGAGTGGAGCTTGAGATGAAACCATTTGCTATGGGAGTAAGGGTAGAGCATCCACAGGAGTTAATAGACAAGATTCAATATCATGGAATTTCAAGAGGGGAATTTTTACCAGCGTCTTCCTATAATCTTGCAAAACAGATAGATGGGAGAGGTGTATATTCTTTTTGTATGTGTCCTGGCGGATTTATAGTACCTTCAGCTACAGCTCAGGAGGAGGTGGTTGTAAATGGTATGTCGCCTTCAGGAAGGAATTCACCTTATGCTAATTCCGGAATAGTGGTTGAAATCAAACCGGAAGATCTTATTAAGTATGGCAGCTTTGGTGAAATGGCAGGACTTGAATTTCGAAAAGAGATTGAACGTGAAGCCTGGAAAAATGGAGGACACACACAAAGAGCTCCGGCACAACGCCTTGCTGATTTTGTTGCAGGAGAAACCTCCGGATCCCTGCCAAAAGTTTCCTATTTTCCGGGTGTAACATCATCAGCACTTCACAGCTGGCTCCCAAAAGCAATAGGCCGAAGGCTCAGGGATGGGTTCAGGCTGTTTGGCCAGGTAATGAATGGTTACCTTACAAACGATGCAGTTGTGTTGGGCGTAGAGTCAAGGACATCTTCTCCGGTACGTATCCCAAGAGATAGTGAAAAATTTCATCATATAAGGATTTCAGGGCTATATCCATGCGGCGAAGGATCAGGATATGCCGGAGGTATTGTATCGTCTGCAGTAGACGGTATGAGAGCTGCAGAAGCAATAGCAAAAATAATTATGTAGGGACAGGTCGCGACCTGTCCCTACTCATATAAAATAAATATCATAAAATTCTAATTATTTTTTAGATTTGTCTGTAAGATATTTATAATGGAGAACCCGTTTAAAAAGCCTTATAACAAAGTTGAGACAGCAAAGGAAAAGATTGTTTTTATCCTGGTTTTTGGGATATTCATCTTTCTGTTTCTCTTTCTTTTTACGCCATTCGGAATGGCACAATTAAAGACCGATTGGCAGTTACTTGTTTCACTTGGCTTCGGGATAGTAACAATCTTTATGCTTTCTATATTCAAGTTTTTAATTGAGCCTCATGTAATAAAAGAAAACTGGACATTCGGGAAGAGCATATTATGGGGATTGCTTATTGCATCAAGTATTGGAGCAGCCAATTACTTTTACGTAAGCATTATTTTTCCTCAGATCTTTATATTCAAATATTTTTTATTTGCCATCTGGACAGCAATTCTGGTAGGTATCATACCGGTTACAATAGGATATACTGTAACATTCAACAGGATTTACAGAACCGCTTTAAAGGAAGCTGCAATTCCGCCAGAGGAGGTTCTGTGGGAAAGCGAAGTCCTAATCAGGGCAGGAAATCCAAAAAACGAATTTAAAACTAACCCAAAGAGTATCGTTTATCTGTGTTCCAATAATAATTATGTTACAATCGTTACACTAAAAAGGGAAACATTAACTAAAACCCACCTTCGGGGTACCCTGAAGGCAGCTGAATCGGAGCTTAGTAAGAACACTTCTTTTTTTAGGTGCCACAAATGTTTTATAATAAATGCTGAACACGCTGATCATGTAACAGGTAACATTCAGAATCTTAAAATTAGGCTCAGAATTAATGATACTGAGATTCCTGTTTCACGTTCTAAAGCTTCTGAAGCGATTCGAAAATTCAGGTGAGCAGGTGCTGATCATTGATATTATTTTATCGGAATATAACCACTTGCCACAAATTCGTGCAATTCACCCCACACACAAATCATTTGACCACTATTGATGTCAGTTAACCACTATTTTCTTGGAATCAGAGTAAGAGGGGCATAGATTTGTAGAAAAAAGTTAATGACAGATTCATTAATACTTGGTTTAAGCAGCGGTTCAGCCTGTATTGCAACATGTGGAATGGTAATGTTTCCTTACCTTATGTCGGGTTCGGCGGGTGTCAAAAGAATTGCTCTCGATCTGACACTGTTCCTGATGACAAGGTTTTTAGTTTATTTTATTCTCGCAACGCTGTCATGGTATTTCGGCCAGGCTCTATTCAGTAATCCCGTAGTACGAAATATAGTTCCAGGGATTTTGTATATGGTTTTTGCGGTATTGCTTGTATGGTACAGTATTAGTAAAAACTCCAATCCTGATTGCCCTGCAAAATTTTTAAAAACGGTTAACAATCACCGGCTCGTACCTATATTACTTGGAATCGTAAACAGTCTGGGATTTTGTCCCGCGCTATTCATTATTCTTACAAAAGGTGCAACACAAGGAACGCTTATTCAGAGCTATGTTGCATTTCTGGCATTTTTTATCGGCTCATCTCTCTGGTTCTTGCCGTTGCCACTCGTAGGCAAAATCAGGAAAAAGGAGGTACTTAGAAATATCGGAATTCTTGCAACAGGTCTTGCCGGTATAATTTTCATGATAAAAGGTTTAACAAATATAATAGGAGGAATTCTAAATGGATAACAATGTTAAAATTGAGGGGATGAGAAAATCTTTCGGAAAATCTCTTTTGTACACTCTGCCAATGTTCCTGATAACATTTATGTTTATGACCGGAGGAAAGCCAAATTTTTCAGATCTCTCTACAGCTCTTGCATTGGGAAGCGCTTTTTTACTCGTAAACATTCTCTATTTCTTAATGCATTTTACAGGGAAAACTGACAGGTACAGGGCAATACTATTTATAATATTCGCACTGTCATTGTCTTATACACTAATCAGCAATATGCTTGAAGTTAGAAAATCCATGTCGTTTTCCCAGGCCGATATACTCGAATGTAAGATCCCGTTCTGTCATCTTGTTATTCCGATGATGATCCTGCCTGCTGCATTTACAAAATCAATTATTTTTCCCGGGAGTATTATCGGAGGTTTTGCAAATATTTCATCTATGGTTGTATTGTGGTTGGTTGCAACCCTTGTACTGGGAAGAGGATTCTGCAGTTGGGGCTGTTTTTATGGAGGCTGGGATGACGGATTTTCAAGATTAAGAAAGAGACCGGTAGTCAAAAAAATAAGCGAGCTATGGAAATGGATGCCCTTTGCTGTACTCATTATGGTAATGCTGACTGCAGCTTTGACTCTTGTGCCAACCTATTGTTCATGGATCTGTCCTTTTAAAGCCGTCACTGAATTTGAACAGGTTACCTCAGTTGAGTCTGCAACTAAAGCCGGTATATTTCTTTCGCTTTTCGGCGGATTGGTAATTGCTCTGCCTGTAATGACAAAGAAAAGAACACAATGTAGTTTTCTTTGTCCGCTTGGTGCGATTAATACACTCTCAAACAAAATAACTCCGTTCGCCGTAAAAATCGACAAAAATTCCTGTACCGGGTGCTTTAAATGCGTTGAAGTTTGCCCTCTGTTTGCACTGACACGTGAGGATATTAAAGCTGGAAAAGTTTCATTGTTTTGCAGCAAGTGCGGCAAATGTGTTGATGTTTGTTCAAAAAAAGCGATTCATTATGGCATCAGAGGTATTCCTGCCGGGACTATGAAGAATTTCTCAAGAAATCTCTTTCTTTTTGTCTCATTTCTGTTTATGGCAATATTCTCCGCAGGTGCCATAATTTCTACTTTCCAAGGTTTATTAAAACTCATCTTTTAATCCTGTTCAAAATGAAAAAAGTAAAGATAATTGCTGGAATATGCTGGGCTTTTGCCGGTTTAATTCTGATAATCATTTTATTCCCTGGTTTGAACAGTTATTCTGTTTCAGTCTCAAAACTGCCCTTTATGAAGCTTAATCCGAGGTATACCGGAGGCGAAATTGCCAGCCAGATTATTACCGGGAGTTGTACTCTGGATATCAGAAAACCTGTTTTCAATGGGTTTTTAAAAGATAGAAAATCGGGTTTTGTACAACTCGACTGGCGCGGTAATATTCCGGGAATGATCATATATTCAATTGATTATGATACTGATGGGAACAAAGATTTTTGTATTTCGGTCAACAGGAAGGAGTCCAAAACCAATTTAGAATCATTTAATCCTAAGGTGAAAGGTGTTGTCATCTCCACCCATACATCATATGGATGGTCAGTTAGAGTAGGATTGTTAAAATAATAAACATTATACAACCTCAACCTCAACCTCAACCTCAACCTCAACCTCAACCTCAACCTTAATCTTAATCTGTTTTACTATGAGACCAATCGTTTATCTGTCATTGGCATTTGCTTTTTCGGAACTTCTGCTAATGCTCGTCAAACATTCAAAGACAAAAACTGCCAAAACAAGGAAAGACAGAGTTCAATGTTGCTATTATGGGTTATGATTACACTTGGATTTACAGGTGGATTCTTTCTGTCGAAGCATAATTCATGGAATTCTATCAATACATTGATTGCCGGCATAGGCTTACTGTTAGTTCTGGCCGGAATCATTATCAGGTGGATTGCAATTATTCAGCTCGGTAAATCATTCACCGTTGATGTAGCGATCACTGAAGTTGCCAGGCTAAAAACTGACGGACTGTATAAACGGGTAAGACACCCGAGTTACATTGGATTATTATTAATAATCATAGGATTTTCAGCAACAATGAACAGCCTTTATTCATTTCTTGTTCTGGTTGTACCGGTGTTTCTGGCAATTGCCTACAGAATCAATATTGAGGAGAGTGTATTGACTCGAGAATTCGGGGAAAGTTATTTCCGGTATGTGTTAAAAACTAAAAAACTTATTCCGGGAGTCTATTAAATAAATTGTCTTATTAAGACCGAATTTGGTTCTTCGAATTGCTTAAAATAAAAGATTCTTTTAACCGGGTAGATATTAAAATGCTCAATATCATAAGACCTATAAGAAAAACCAGAGATCGGGTCATAGAACCTGTCGATGAAGACTTCAGACTATCCATTCCAAAAATAAATGCGATTCCAGAAATCTGTCCCATAAGCAAAAGCATTCCGTTAGATGTTCCTTCCGATGCCGGATATGTTATTTCGGCTCCGTACTGAAAACCTATCGGACCTGAACTAAGAAGGAAGAATCCAAGTACTGCACCTGAAGTAAGCAGTAACCAGTAACTTGTGGCAAAGGTAATTCCTGCCAGACCAATAGTTGCCCCGGTGAGGGCAATAATTATGAAGGGAGTTCTTCTTTTATAACGATCTGAGAAGAGAGGTATAAAAATGGCTCCGATAATTCCTCCTACAATCATTAATCCTCCAGTAATTCCTGCCTGTGTAGCTGAGAAGCCTCTCGGTCGAAGGATATCCTCAATCCATGTGGTTACTGCATTGAAAACTCCAAGACCGATAAAAAATATTACCATCAGAAGTATAAAATCTCTGGTCCTTAGTGTCTGCTTAAAACCGTCAAAAACCAGAGACCGTTCCTCCTGATCAGGACGACAGGGAGCTGTTGGTGGTCGCTCTTTAATTATTATAAGGAAAACAGCAGTTGTAATAATTGAAATAATACCATAAATATATAGCATTCCACCAATACCGGAACCAATAGTAAGATATGGTGTAAGTGTCATTCCTATTAAAATTCCAACATACATTGCAAGGGTACCAAGACCTGTTGCGGTAGCCCGTTCCTCAATCGGAAACCATCGGGCAGCAAGTTTTGTTATTGCATTGAGAATGAAAGGCTGTCCTATGGCTATACCAATCTGAGCAAAGAGCAACAGACTGTAATCAGGACCAGCTAATCCACGAAGTAAACCAAATACCCCGGTAAAAACAGCGCCGATGCCCACACCTGTTCGGATTCCATATTTATCGATAATCCATGATGCCGGGATTGAAACAACAATATAAACGATCATAAAACACATTGAAAGTATCCCTATCCAGAGGTCAGAAACACCATAATATCTTGTTGCCTCACCTGTGATAGGAGCAAATGTTATCCATAAAAGCTGATTTACAGCAACTATAATCATATAGACGGTTAACATAATCCAACGGATACCATACACCTTGAAATTTGATTCAGACATAATAGTTTAAATTTGAGCAAATATAATTTTATTAATCAGTTTTACTGCCAGATTTCCGGAGAAACTCAGAAAAAATCACCGAGGCTGCCATACCTACATTCAGTGAATCGATTCCCTCTTTTGCATCACTGAATTTTGGGATCATTATTTTTTCAGTGACGAACGGGATTAGCTCATCAGAAATACCCTTTGATTCATTACCTAGTAGTATAATGCCTTTATTATCAAGCTTATGATGATAAATGGAGTTTCCTTCAAGCATAGTTCCAAAGACCGGAATGTTATTTTTTATTGCAGAGATTAATAGTTTTTTAAGATCGAAATAGAAAACATTTACATGCAGCAATGCGCCCATACTTGCCTGGATTACTTTGGGATTATATACATCTACACAATCCAAAGAACATACTACGTTCTTAATATTAAACCAGCCTGCGGCCCTGATAATCGTTCCCATATTACCCGGATCCTGCACAAAATCGAGAGCTGCACAAAACTGTTTAAGTATCTCCGATATATTCATATCATGTTCAGGCATATTAACAATTGCCAGAGCATTATGAGGAGTTTTCAGTGTGCTTATTTGTTTAAGTGTTTCATAATTTACTTCTTCAATAACATCGGCGTACTTAAGAAGTTCCTGGTTGATACTTTTGATAAATTCAGGTTTGGCAACGAGAATTTTTACTCCCATTTTAGCGCTCAGGAACTCTTTAACAATCTTATCACCTTCAATTACGAATAATCTTTCTTCATCTCTGATCTTTTTATTTTGCAGAGACTTTATGAATTTGATTCTGGTTTTACTTAGCATTTTTCCCTATTTAGATTGCAATTAGATTCATGCAAATTTAAAGAAAAATTCACCCGAATACCTAGAGTTTTTTGAAAAGTCCATCAGAACATTGGAGATTCCTCGCTGTCGCTACTAATGACAACATTTATATATCACACATTATAAACCACTTGTATTTTAAGTTCTTTAGCTAATCTGTTGAGGGATCTTTGTTTTTGTGCCAAAAGTCGTTCCTCATAATCATGTATACCTTTTTCCACAAATTCCATCCCTTTTACCATTATTCGCCAGTATAATACTGCCAATTTTCGGGCAATGGCTTTAATTGCAACAGGAGATCCCTTTCTGGAACCAAGTCTTCTGCCGAATGCACCAAGAGCAATTCGTTTACTTGTTAATAGACTTTGAGCGATCTGTCTGAAGATCTGACCCGCCTTAGGTCGGCCAGATTTTCTTTTATTTTTTTTCATCTTACCAGATGTATGTTGACCCGGAGCCAAGCCAAGCCAACTTGTAAAATGCTTTTCTGAGGGCCACCTGGACAAATCAGTTCCTGTTTCAGATAATAATTGCATCCAAGTATAATCTGTTATTCCGGATAAGGTCGTAGCATCTTTACCATCGAAAATTTTCATCATTTCTGTACCAAGATTATCAATATCTGGTTTGTTATGTCTTATTGGCTTTCTGTGTGAACTAATTGTTTGATTTGGTTTTCCCTTGCTCATTCTTTTAAGTACATCCTCAAGCATCTTATCGCATTGCTCAATCTGATGTTGATAAAAACAGTATGAGTCAAATGCCTGTTGTAAAGCAAATAAGCCTGCTTTTGTGTATCTTCCATTCAAGGCTTTTAAAACTTCATCTTTCTTGTTTTTAATAATTTTGCTGTGACATAGTCTTAATAATTTCTCTTTATCTCGTTCGCCTTTCAGGATTGCTTCTATTATAGCCAATCCACTTACTCCATGGATCTGATCTAAAACTTCTGTAAGTCTGAGATTCATCTCAGTCAATGCTTTTTGCATGTGATTGATATGCATTGAAGCTGATCGGATTTGGTCTTCCCGAAGTCGTTGATAAATTCGGAGCTCTTTGACGTCAGATTCCGCAACAAAACATCTATTTAGTAATCCATAGCTATGTAGTTGTTGTATCCATTGACAGTCTTTTACGTCTGTTTTACGACCTGGCACCTGCTTGGTTTGAGCACCATCCACAAGCCATACATCCATCCCGGCTTCTTCCAGCATATCATATAAAATGCTCCAATAAACGCCGGTGGCCTCCATGGCAACTGTCTCAATAGAATTTTCAACAAGGTAATCACGTAATTTTTCAAAATCCTCGGTAAACGTAAAAAAGCACCTTACTTCTTGTGCTTCAATAGACACAAATACNTTTCTTGCGCCAATGTCAATTCCGGCAGTTTTCTCCCTGATTCTTTCNATTTTATTTCTCCTTTTAAAATATTAAACAAAAATAACACCCAGAAGGTCTTTAGGAATAGAAATGCTACTAATCGGACATTCCTGTTAAAAGGAAGTACCATGCCTGGAGACTTAATCTTCTGGAACCATACTCGGAAACAGGCAACCATGCACTATTCGAAGGACGGTCATACTGTGTTTGTTGTCATAACGGCTGGAGTGCAAAAAATATTTTGAATAAACCCTCGGAATGACATAATTTCTGGTAATGACAAGGGTGATGGAGGCGTTTCACCTTAGCGAAACGCCTCCATCACCCCTTTCCGATAAAAATGTCATGTCATTCCGAATGAAGCGTAGCGGAATGAGGAATCTCCTCTATTCATGACTGGATTGATACTATTGAAATCAAAGCCAGATGCGAAGTACTACTTAATGTGGTATTTCCTCAATTCTGCCTGAGACCTGTAGCTGTAATTCATTTTTAGCTTCAACTTAAGATTATTATTAATATATTTGAGTTTCAGTATTAAAGTAAATTTTGAAAAAATCCTTCTCATATATAAGTATTTTTAATTCGGGATGCTGTCTTTTCCTAATTGTACTTTTTCAGATTTTGACTTCATGCAATCCAACCAAGTATGTCCCGGACGGGGAGAGCCTTTTAAACACGAACAACATTACGGTAAGTAAGGAAGGTATTAAGAAAAGTGACCTTCTACCATATATTAAACAAAACCCGAATAAACGGATTTTTGGCACGAGATTTCATCTCGGTCTGTTCAACCTGTCAAATATAAATAAAGATAAGTGGCCTCATAACTGGTTAAGAAACATTGGTGAAGAACCTGTTATTTACGATCCTTATGCAACAATAAGGTCAAAAGAACAAATTAAATCCTATGTTGCCTCGAAGGGCTATTTTGACGGGAATGTAAGTGATACCGTGAAAACTGCCAACAGAAAATCAGACGTTTTCTATAATGTAGATTTACTCCGTCCTTATACTATTCGTAAACTCACTTTTGAGATTGCAGACAGCAATATCAGAAAACTCTGCTTTTTTGATTCTGTGAACTGTGTTATAGTAAGAGGAAAACCATATGATGTTGATGTTCTTCAGGCTGAAAGGACAAGGTTTGAGCGTTATATCAGGGACCATGGGTTCTATGGATTTTCGAATGATTATATCTGGTTTGGAATTGATAGTACGGTAGGGAACAGACAGGTTGATATTAAGTACAATATAAAGCCATTTACAAGGCTTGATATCTACGGAAGAGCAAGTACTAGTTCTTTTGCTATTTATACGGTAAAGAATATTTACATCTATCCTGATTTTGTGCCAAAGGAAGCTCTGGCAGGGGGTGAGGCGTATTTTAAAAGCCTGGATACCACTTATTACAGAGGTTACTATTTTATTACTTCAAAGAAAAAACCGGACGTAAAATATGACCTTATAATTCAGTCACTTTATCTGAGTGCCAGATCAGTTTATAATGTATCCAGTACAGAGGAAACCCAGGCACATCTCCTGGCACTGAAAATCTACCGTCTTGTAAATATTAATTATAAAGATTCAAAGGAAAATGAAAGCCTTCAGGGGATGGAATTGATGCTGGATTGCAATATTCAACTCACTCTTCTAAGTCAGCAGTCTTACAAAATTGAACTTGAAGGTACTATTTCGTCTGGCGATCCGGGGGGAGCCCTGAACCTGGTTTATCAACATAAAAATCTCTTTCATGGTGCAGAACAATTTAGTATGAAACTCAAAGGAGCCTATGCCGCCTATAAAATTAACGACACCTTAAGAAGTGTTCAGGAGTATGGATTTGAAACAAGCTTAAAGCTTCCTAAATTCATTGTTCCATTCCTTAAAACAGAGGCTTTTATTAAAAAATATAATCCCTCAACAAGTTTCCTGGCTTCCTATAACTATCAGAATATGCCATTTTATACAAGGTCAATTGCCAATATCAGCTTTGGATATAACTGGAAAGCCGGATTCTACGGGGAGCATATTGTTTTCCCGATTCAGTTAAGCCTTGTAAACGTGCCGCATATAGATTCCGCTTATAAAGCATTTATTTATTCCTCCTCTTACCAGGCTCACAGCTACGATAATGTTTTAATTATTGGTGGAAATTATTCATATATATTTAATAACCAGAAGATTAAAAATTCAAGAGATTATGTGTTTCTCAGAATAAATACTGAAGCTTCCGGTAATATGCTGGCTTTGGCGGAAAAGATTTCAGGAGGAAAGAAAACAAATGGCGCATATCAGATACTTAAACAGCCATTTGCGCAATACGTGAGGGCTGACTTTGATCTCAGGTATAATTACAAATTTAACGATGTAAGTTCCATTGTTTATCGTGGTTTTTTTGGTATTGGGATACCATATGGCAATTCAAAAGCTATACCCATAGAAAAACAGTATTTCTCCGGTGGTGCGAATGGGATCAGAGCCTGGCAGGTCAGATCGCTTGGCCCGGGATCGTATAATGACCAAACCAAGTTTTTGAATGAGACCGGTGATATCAAATTAGAAGCAAATGCGGAGTACAGGTTTAAACTTTTCTGGATACTTGAGGGTGCCCTTTTTCTCGATGCAGGTAATATCTGGAGCTATAAATACGACCAGGCGCGGCCGGGTTCTCAATTCACTTTTAATAAATTCTATAAAGATATAGCAGTTGGTACGGGAACCGGATTCAGATTCGACTTCAAGTTTGTTTTAGCCAGGGTTGATATAGGAATGAAACTACGTGATCCTATGAACAAAGATGACTCTTTGATTGGGCCCTACCAGATACCTGACACAGGATCAAAATGGATATTTTTGAACAGACCGTATAAAAGAGATGATTTCACTATTGTACTTGGTATAGGATATCCTTTCTGATTAATAACCTGCAATACCATCATACTCTCCATATTGTTTCCATTTTCACACGATAATTCTAAAAATCAGCTTTTTTATTTCAGATTTTCCCCGGAATTTCTTAATTTGCATCTGTCTCATTGCATTATTGTTATAATGAATTTAAACTGGGAACCAATTAAGGAATGGTTTGGCTTTACCCGAAGGGAGAGAAGATCGACTTTCGTCATGTTGTTAATTGTTACAGTGATAATCGGTTTGAGATATACGATACCTGAAAGTAATATTACCATCGAGGATATTTCTTCCATCATTTCATCTGATACGCTTATTAAAACAGGGCAATCAGAAAAGAAGGCTAGAATTTTATTTAGCTACAAAATCGAAGGAGCAAGAGCAGGACAGCATCAATCCAAACCGCAAAAATCCAGAATTGATATTAACACATGCGACTCTGCAATGCTGGTAAGACTTCCCGGAATCGGACCTGTTTTATCAGTACGGATCATAAAATACAGGCATTTGCTCGGGGGCTTTGCAAGGGTTGATCAATTAAAAGAGGTATATGGATTGCCGGTAGAGACATTTGAGTTGATAAAAGGGCGACTCATCGCAGATTCAACTCAGATTACTAGGATCAATATAAATTCGGCAACTTATAAAGAAATAATACGTTTTCCATATTTCGAAAAATTTGAAGTATCGGCAATTCTGAAGTACAGGGAGTTAAAAGGAAGAATAAATGGTATGGCGGACCTGACAGAAAATAAGTTGATCAGTACGGAGAAAGCTAAAAAAGTGGGACCCTATCTAAAGTATGATGAATAAATTCTGTTTGATAACGACTAGTGGGGATCCCTCGCTCCGCTCGGGATGACGTGTCATGTTAGGAGCATTAGGGAAGAAGCGGCGATTCGTGACACCATTCAGCGTTTTAGACATTCATTTGCGAATCGCCGCTTCTTCCCATTATTAACCAAAAATCTACGATGTCATCCCGAGCGGAGCGAGGGATCCCCAAATACCTTGAACGGCTGATTAAATAATAAAATGTCAGTGAAGTTTCCATATATTATTTAAGTTTAGCAAGTAATAAGTCATTGTTTGTTAATGCCAAATATTATGATGGTCAGTTTCTGATTTAATTTATTTGCATTCAGACCCAAAAACTAGTAATTTTATTGAAATATAATGCTCAATCTAAATTCAAACTAAAAACTTCAAATGTCAAAAATTAAACTGTCGGGATAATTTATTTCCCTAAAAGTTTTGAAAAGACTTTTTCTATTTCTAACTTTGCGCCTCGATTAAAAACAGAATTATTAATTATGATCATTGTACCATTAAAAGAAGGCGAAAACATCGAAAGAGCTTTAAAAAAGTTCAAAAGAAAATTTGAAAAGACAGGGGTGATTCGTGAATTACGTTCACGTCAGGCTTTTATCAAACCTTCAGTACGCCGGAGGGAAGAAATCAAGAAAGCAATGTATGTTCAGAAGATGCAGGAGAGCGAAGAGTAATTCGCCTTTATGCATCTTAGTTTTTTAACATAACAGATAAACAGGTTCCTTCATGAACCATAAGGAATCGTTCTTACAATATCTGCAAATCGAAAAGCGGTATTCACTGCATACTGTCAGGTCTTACTTAAACGATCTTGATCAGTTTTACCTGTTTTTATCATCGCAAGGGCTTTCTGATGACCCGTTCGTGGTAACTTCGCATGATATAAGAGCCTGGATTGTCAGTATGCTCGAAAATAAATATTCAACAGTCAGTGTTCATAGAAAAATTTCCTGTCTAAGGGTATTTTACCGCTATTTAAGAAAAGAAGGGATTGTTAAAAGTGATCCGCTTGAAAAGGTCGTTTTGCCAAAACGGAAAAAGACTCTTCCTGTTTTCGTGGAAGAGGAGGCTCTTACTAATTTGCTGGATAATTACAGCTTTGGCGATGGATTTGCCGGCATAAGGAACCGGACAATCATTGAGCTTCTTTATCTTACGGGAATGAGGAGATCGGAGTTAATCGGGCTAAGGGATCAAGATGTAGATCTTGCTGAAGGCTCATTGAAAGTTACAGGTAAAAGAAACAAGCAACGGATCATCCCTTTGGTTAAATCATTTAATCAACGATTGGAAGAATATATAAAAGTAAGGAATGAAAATGTTGATACATCTGATAATGGGTGGTTTTTTATTACTGACAAGGGGAACAAGTTGTACGATAAATATGTTTATAATACAGTGAATAAATATCTGGCCATGGTCACCACAATTGAAAAGAAAAGTCCTCATATTCTGAGGCATACCTTTGCCACACATATGCTTAACCGGGGCGCTGATCTTAATTCAATAAAGGAGTTGCTGGGTCATGCAAATCTGTCAGCTACACAAATATATACACACAACACTTTTGAAAAACTCAAGAAAGTATACAAACAGGCTCATCCAAGGGCTTAAATATTAATCAATAATCAGGAGGTACTACTATGAACATTCAGATTCATTCAGTGCGGTTTGATGCCGACAAAAAGCTAATCGACTTTGTTCATCAGAAACTGGAAAA
>JGI24141J26756_1000221_pt1 | contig 16284 bp, 15 predicted proteins | sample BarGraIncu00421A_FD_26756 | JGI IMG/M metagenome (IMG submission 26756) | reverse complement strand
TGGTTAACGTAACACGAAATCTCGTTCGAATCTTGTTTTTAGTCGTCGTGCTGCTGTTAACAGCCACATATGGAATGGCAAATGTGCAGAAACAGGGCGACCTCTGGCTCGATCCAGTCGTAACCAAGGGCGAATTAGAAGCTACAACGTGGATAAAAACGAACACTCACGCGTCAGATCACTTCCAATCTGACATCTTTGGCGGCGAGCTGATAATGGGCATGACCACCCGCACGCCTATCGTTGGTGGTGACTGGGCTAACGCCCCAGATCCTATTGCGAACATGAAAGATTCCCAACAGATTTACCAAACGAGCTCCGCGAGCGAAGCATATGCACTGTGCAAACAATACAACTTGAGTTACGTGTTTGTTCCACTTAACAGACTGGTTTTTTGCGGATTTGGATGGATATCAGTTAATGCTACAAAGTTTGACAATAGCGACTATTTCAAGCTCCAATATTCAAACGAGGATGTACGAATTTATGAAGTGGCTTAACAAAGCAAAAATCCGCGATCGCTTGACGTCCCTCGACGCTATCGCTGTTCTTAGATATGGGTTTATTATTGGATTGTTCATCCTGTGGTTTAGCTATCACTTGAATATCCTACGAGGTTATGTCATACCGACGTACGGCAATACCCTGTATCATGTAGGAATAGAACGTCTTACGATTGAATCTGGATATTACCCAACGCAAGAGCTATCGTACAACGGTGGCTTCCCTAACTTTTATGTTCCGGCATATCGCCTACTAATAGCGTCGCAGTCATTATTGTCCGGAATCGATCCTATGGTGGTTTCGGGGCTTGTCACCATAACGCTGTCCGTCGCTGTGTTCTGCGTCATCTACACACTCACGAAGCAACTTGTGCATGCGAGCGCAGCCGTTTGTGCTTTGTTCTTCCTAATCGTGTCGCCAGAAATGACGATATTCACGATCCGGGCATTGCCAGAGCTGCTCGGAATCTTCATGTTACCGCTTACGCTCGTTTTTGTTCTGGCCAATAGAACAGAGGGACCATTTAAACTCAACGCATACGTAGGACTCTCCGTTGTCTCTGCGGCAGTAACGGCATTAACACATCAAATGACGCTGCTCACGCTCGCTCTCGTTTTAGCAGCCTACGCCCTCACGCAAGTGAAGAACAAAAATGAGTTTCTAAAGGCGTTTGTCCCCCTCATGACTGTCCTAGCGGTTTATGCATTATGGCAAGTATACACTTTGCATACGGTGAGCATCTTGGGACTTTCTCAAGTTAAATATCACGAAGGCACACCGGTCGATTTCCTAGCAAGTGAGTTTCGCGTGGGATTCTTCGAGCGAGCAGGGGTGCTACTTCTTCCTTTTGCTGTTATCGGGCTTGCTTGGCTCGAACGAAATAGAACTAACAAGCGGTTCCTGCTTTACTCGTGGGTCATAGCTTCCCTTTTGCTCACGAAAAACGACTTGCTAGGAATAGGAATATTTATGGACCGATTTCTGACTTTTTTTGTTGAGTCCTTGGTTGTGGCAGCCGGAATTGGAGCATTTGCGGTCCTACATTTCCTCGATGCTCGTTTGTTAGCTTCGATAAAACAAACCCAAGGTGCATAAACGAACTATGGTTAAGCCGCTCAATTTTCCGTCTCAGCTATTTACAGCTGCGATAGGAGTGGTCTTGTTGCTTCCATTGCAGTTTTTTTCGCTTCCATTACTTTTTTTCCTCCCGGGTTTAGCTTTTTTTCTACTTTACAAGGACGCCAAGCAGACTGATATTTTGGAGACTGTAACCTACTCCTTTTCACTCTCACTCGTAGTCATACCGACTGCTACAACGTTCGTTTACTTCGCAGGGGTCGGTATCGCACTAACCGGCGCAGCCATAGGTCTTGCGATTATTGCGGCGTCGATAATTTCATTTGCTGTCAGAAAAGAAGACGTGAAGCGGTCCGATGTCGACAGCGAAAACCACAAGCGTGACCATAAGTTGGTCTCTCTCGCACTCCCCCTCCTGCTAGCACTGTCGCTTGCACTCGTGGTCAGCGTTCCGCTCTCTAAATCGTTGATCGTTGACGATGAAGGGTTCGTAATGAATCCCACTCAAGCGTCTGACTTAAACTTTCACCTTTCTATAATAACTAGATTCATTGAATCCCCNCATATTCCGCCTGAGAATCCCTATCTTCCTGCGCACTACATCGCTTATGATTTTTTTATGCATCTTTTTGTGGGGACACTAAGCATCCTAACTGGCATCAGCTCACTTACAATCTTCAAGATTACAGTTCCCCTCCTCTTCTTCACTCTTTCAATGAATATCTACGTGCTTTGTCGGAGGGTATTCAACAACGCAACAGCGTTGATCGCGATGATTCTGTACACGCTGGGCGGAGGGCTTGCGTGGATTATAATTATCGCTCAAAGACCAAGCGACCTGTTTCCCTCTCTTATTTACCGTTTTGCAGAAGCAGCGGCCGTTAAGTACGACCAAACCCTGCTATTCTATTTGCTGCCACAAACGCAAACATTTGCCCTCGTCGTTCTTACATTTGCATTTATTTTGTGGATAACGTTGATACGGGAGCTGAGCGTACGAAATGCGCTGATTTTTGGGTTAATTCTCGGCATACTCCCATATTATCATCTCATTACAGCGTTCTCATTGTCTGTTGCAGTAGCGGCCTATGTAGTATACGAGTATGCAAGACGAAGACCTAAGAACGCGCAATATAATCTCGGCGCTCTCGTCGTTGGAGGGGCTATAGCGTCACCAATGCTATTCCTTCTGATAGGAGGTCCAAATCAAGCTGAAATTGCATTTTTCACTTTTCCACTTTTTTTCTGGTTTGTCGTTTATGGCTTAGTCGGAATCATAGCTTGCGTCGGAGCCTACAAGTCGTTGAGTCAAGAAACAGGCAAACCACTCATATTCTTCGCGCTAAGCGCATTAGTCGCCGTGAATGTTATCGCGCTTCCGCTGACTACCAATAGCTACCGCTTCTTAGTTTACCTATGGCTTCCTGTAGCCATTTTTGCCAGCTATTATATGGCGGCCGTTTTTGCTAAGCTGCCCCGTGAACATTTTTGGTCAAAAACTAAGGCTCTTAAAATTCTGGCAATTTTAGCAGCGCTTTGCCTCGCACTTCCCACGTCGGTCATGTTATGGGAGTTCTACAACGGCGAAACGTACGTCTTCGCTTCGTCTGACGAATTACAAGCTATGCAGTGGATTAGAGCAAACACCTCCAAAGACGCAATCTTTCTCGAAGAACCCTCCAATTTCCCTCGAATTCCATTTGAGACCGGGAGGCGGCTTGCTTTTGCAGGCGAGCTTTATGCAATTCAGTATAACGGAATCGACTTGCAGCAACAGATTAACGCGTTGATGAACGAGCGCAGTCCAGAGATTTTAAGTCTCAATCTCAAACAAAACAACGTGTCCTACGTTTTCGTAGGCTCGCATGAACAGCAGTATGAGATAGCGAAGACAGTAAAAGATCTAAACTACTTTGAGATTGTGTACTCAAATCCGTCGGTCATCATTTACAAATTGAAGGGCACCTAGCATGCGTCAGAAATAGCGAACAGNTTAACTAAATTGTGGCAAGGAGAACAAAAGTGAACATCGAGTTTTCAAGCATCTTACTCTTCATTCTAGGGCTGCTTTACTTGATTATGCTCCCTGGTTATCTGATTCTCGCTGGCACAAAGATGCACAATTTTGACATTATTGAGATACTCACGGTGTCATTCGGCATCGGCGTCGGAGTACTNACAACAATTTCAATCGTACTTAGTTTGCCTGGGAGTTTAGGTCTGACGGCCTCACATCTCGCGCTAGCCAACGCGGCAGTATTAGTTATTGTATTTGCCTGGTTGTACCTGAAATATGGGCGAGAAAAAGAGAGAAACGAGGCTCAAGGACACGAGGATGACATAAATACAGAGAGGTAAACAGGAACTATCGCAGCGTCAATTCAACTATGAAGCGTATTGAACTGTTTTTTGTTGGGAGAACGAANGCAGGTAAGTCTACCGTAATTAAGGAACTTTTCGGACTGAAAACGCGGATGGGAAAAAATCCTGGCGTCACTAAAGTGCCTGTGCGATATGGACTTGGGAACTTGATAGTCACAGATTTGCCAGGGATCGGATTCCGGCGCGGGCTGATCAGTTTTCAGTCTATGCTGCGCGATATTACCGAAAACACACATGACAAACGTCAACAACCACCATTAGTAGTGCAAATCATCGATGCGAAGTCGTTCCTAAAAATCGTTGAACGGCATTCTAGACCGCTTGACGTTGACCTTTATGAATATTTGCTAGATTTCGAGATTGACCCTATCGTTGCTATCAACAAGATGGATAAGATCGAAGCGCACGAAGCCAACTTAAACAAGNTAGTATCGCAACTTGGAATGCTACCCCCATACAGGCAATGGATCGATCGAGTTGCGCCTATAAGCGCCAAAAAACACGACGTCTCAGAGCTCCGATGGCTAATTACGCACCGATTACAGCACNTGCGAGAGATCGGCGAAACCGCAACGGCATAGATTAACTAGGCATCATCGACGAACCTCGTGTTCCNAGCCGAATGATGAAAGCCGGGGATGCGACACGATAATAGCTCGGATGNCGAGTTCGGTCTGCCGTCTCTCACCTCATTTTGGCCTTTTAATCGTCGCGCGAACAGCGTTGAGNATCGCCCCTGCATGNTGAATTAGCAGATGATCGGAACACTAGCAAACTTATAAANCTAGTTGCCGCTACGCTTTTTCTAAGCAACGTTTATCAGGTTTGAANGGGCACTTGGCAAGCGTGGCTCGCGCATTCACCGCTGCTTTCGATTTAGAGGGGCCANTATCGCCACAAGACAATGCGTACGAAGTAATGCATTTGATTAAAGACGGCCCATCTCTTTTTGAAGTTTTAAGTAGGTATGACGATTATCTCGCTCTTCAAAACACTCCGGATTACGAGCCTGGCGACACGCTAAAGCTGATCGTACCATTTTTGTTAGTTAATGGCATAACAGAGCTGGATATCGTAAAGGTTTCAAAGCGAGCAAAGCTGGTGCGCGGCGCCAAGGAGCTCATCAAGTGGCTGCAAGAGGATAGGTGGAATGTTCACGTCATTTCAACAAGCTATGAACAACATGCTTACAACATCGCATCGCAGCTTGGTATTGAACGTAAAAAAGTGCATTGTACCCGTTTTCCATTGGATTCATTTGCTGACATGCTTGAAGAGCCCGAGATAGAATTGATCAGAGAGATTCAAGACGAAATTCTCTTGATTTTTTCAAACACCGACGAAGAAAACTCAAGTCTTGAGAGACTGGCCACGCAACTTGATGAGTTTTTCTTCGAAAAGGTGCCTAGAACGCGAATCAATGCAATTTTCGATAAGATCAACGTAGTTGGCGGTGAGCGTAAGGTTCAAGCGCTGATGTCAGCTGTCCGGGGCGCGCGTACGAAAGAAACTGCGGCCATCGGCGATAGCATTACTGACTTCAGAATGCTCCAGTGGATTCAAAGCGCGGGCGGGCTTTCAGTAGCGTTCAATGGAAACATTTATGCGCTGCCCTATGCCAACATTGGAATGGCGTGTGTTGATATTCGCCCCTTATACCTCATTCTTACAGAGTTCCGAGCGGGCGGCGTCAAATCTTCACTCGACGCAGCTACCTGTTGGGAACACGAGTGCCGCGAATTTGTGCGAGACCCACGCTTGATACCAAAGCACGCACTAGGACCAAAATTAGCGCATTTTTTTGCCAACGCTTCTGATCATACAGTCTTTCCGCGTTTCAACGTTTTAAAAAGTAGAACTGACGAGCAGATGCGGCAAATCGCAGCAGTACACGCCAAATTCCGTAGTCTTGTAAGAGGACAAGACACTGCATTGCTTGGTTAGCAACGAAGCATTGTGCAGGAGGCACGTAGGAAATGCGCTGTGCANGTGTGCCCTAACCGAAAAAATCGAATGCAGTAGAGCGCATCACTTGGTCACCTATAAACGCGACGCGTTTAACAAGAAGAGGCACAAACACTATTCCTCAGGCTTTGTGGCTTTAAAAATCTCATCGAGTGGCTTAGCTCCGCTTTTATCTACAACGAGATTGATCTGACCAGTTTCTGCGGAGATTACCCGACCTCGGACGCTCTTGCGCCTTCTAATCCCTGCTCTCTTTGGACGATAGCCGACACCGCTAGTTAACAGCAATCTCTTTCGAACCGTCCCTGGTAGGTCTCGCCGCATAGCGACGCCATCTTTGTCGGAACCACCCGTTACGACGAGTGCGTAATCGTTGAGGCCAAGCACCTCACCCTGTACCGAGTCACCAATACCTAAACCAAACAGCTTGTTTGCTTGCGCACCTGTAACTTCCATCTTGAATGCGCTTTTTGTGCTTGGATCAGAAATGATTAACCTAAAGTCTGCCATTCACATTACTCCCCTCTTTAGTGGTTCATCTATCCGCTGTTTTGAGATCTTGCAGTGTCGAGATTTGACGGGTAGAGTTCACTTAGCCCAAAACGGGTTATCCCTGCGCTTGATCGTTAAAAACTCATCAAGCATTAATCTCTCGCCCTGGCTNAGCGTATCGTAAAGTTCTTGCTCCATAACTTTTGCGTGCTTTTCTGGCACTTCAACGTAAAGTAAGTCCCCCTCGTTTATTTGTCTTCCGACCGTTGGTCCGTCAATAGAGACCGCAACTTCTTTTCCTTCGCGTATTTCGCTTACGTTTTCGCCGCTGTCTTGCATACCCTTCAGCGTTCCAACTCGGACTCCATCTTCTCGCACTAAAGAGACCCCATTCCTCAGCGTGCCACCGAGCACCTGAATTCCTACTATTGCAGGCTTGCTTTGCCTGAAAACGAATCCAGGCAATATCTTGAATTTCCCGGGCCTCACGATAGTCTCGTAGCGTTTTTTTCCGTACAATGTTTTTTGTTTTTCGAACCACGTCTGATATTCTTCGATTAGCCCGAAGATCACATCACTGACAAACACACTCACATTTGCTCTCGCAGCTGCGTCTTTAGCATCTGGCAAGACATCGACGTTGAAGCCGAGAACAACTGAGTACAACGGGTCATTTATCGTTTCTGCTTCGATGATGTCTCGTCGAGAGACTTCTCCCAACCCAGCTTTGCTAACCGGGACTTCAGCACGGCTTAGCTCTCCCGCAAGCGCTTCCAAAGNGCCTATAGTGTCAGCTTTGATTACAACTCCAACGTCTTGAGTGCTGATCGTTATCTCACGCATCTCTCTCTCGACATCTGCAACTACTTTGTCGGTATCGTTTATAGCGACTCTAACAGGTGACCCTGCAAGNGCATTTTCAATGCCTGGGGCGGCTATCTTAACTCCTGCAGCTGCGATCACTCTTTTAACCCGTTTGAAGCCCCCTGTCGGTTCAGGTTTTAACAACGCCCTCACTTTTGTCACGATTGGTTGCTCAAAAGCCCCAACCACGATCTGGTCACCGGTCTTGAGAACGCCATCATATATTATGGCGTCAAGCGTTACGCCAAACCCTTTTTCTTCTTTAATTTCAATGACAGTACCTAGAGCCGGGCCGTTGGCATNGAGCCGTAAATCCTTTTCGAGAAATCGCTGAGCGAGACCAAGCGAAACCATGAGCAGGTCCGGGATTCCTTCGCCTGTTCGTGCGCTTGTAGGGACGACGCTTATATTTTGAGTAAAATCTCTGATTCTGTCATACCTATCCGAACTAAAGCCCGCATTGTAAAGGCCTTCTACAAGCGCGTAGATTCTCTCGTCAAGAAGGCGTTGAGTTCTCTCGCTCTGAAGCTTGAAGGTTTCAGTGAACAGCATATTATCGTAGGAACGCCACCCGTGGATCTTATCAATTTTGTTGGCAGCCACGATAAAAGGGGTTTTATGCTGTTTTAAGATGTTGACGCTTTCTGTGGTCTGCGGCTGAAAGCCTTCATTCAAATCGACGACTAGTATCGCGATATCTGCTAAAGCGCCTCCACGAGCGCGCAGTGTCGTAAACGCATGATGACCAGGCGTATCGATGAAAAGTAACCCAGGAACTCGAATGCCCTCTAAGAGTGACCCGCAAAGCTTTGATATAATGTCTAACGGAACCTCAGTTGCACCTATATGTTGAGTGATTAGCCCTGGTTCTTTTTCAGCAACGGTTGTGCCGCGAATCTTGTCTAGAATGGTGGTTTTACCATGATCTACGTGACCGAGTACTGCAACAATAGGTGTCCTCAGATCATTTGGCATAAAAAACCCCATCGTACATCAGCATCTGCGCTTAAATGTCTTCCGTTCAGGCTGCATTTTAAGTAATAAACCTTGTAACAACCTTTATGATTGAGCACGGAGTATGTAGCCGCATTGTCGCGGTAGTGGTGTAGAGGCAGCACAAAGGCTTCCCAAGCCTTTAACCCGGGTTCGAGTCCCGGCTACCGCACTGTCTATGTTAAGAACACAAAGTCGTTCCTATGTCACTTGCGTGCTTACCTTGGCGACAGCGGAGATATCCTGCTACAGTTCTGTCAAAAAGGCCTTATGCAAATCGGCGGGTCATGAAAAACGAGAAAAAACGAAGGAACTGCCTTAGCTAAAAAGCGAAATAAGTGTCGGGAGTTAGCGTCTGTTTACTCGTTCAGTTGCGAGCTTTATATCATTCCCTAAGATCGTTTTCCTATCTGCGAGCTTCGTTAGCTTAGCNGCTTCGTTGGCAACGGCTGCGCCAAAGTCTTCCGCCCTCTCCGCCATTATTTTTACCGCCGTGCGATTAGCTCGTTCAGCTCCAGCAACCTTCATAATGCGCAAAACGACTGCTAGTGGTATTTCTGCCATAATCACTGCTCCCTCCTAAGGTCGTCACACATAAAAAAGTTGTGATTAGCGTCTTACATACTTTGCTACAATTTGCCCGCAAACGCTTCAAACTGGAAAAATTAATAACTGGCGCAGCCCAACTATCGTGCGGGTTTGTAGTGGGAAGTGTTAAACAGCGAAAACCACAGCGCTGCCAATTGCCCGTGACAGCGTTCTCAAACTTGCGGCGGGTTTTTCAGCTGAACACGTAGGGCTTCAACAAGAACTCACATAGAAAAGAAAGAAAACAAATTGCGTAAGAAAAAGTCCCTTAGCTCTGAATATGCGTGTTGTTTTCTAGGAAAAACAACACTATCGATTACAGAAATGGTAAAAATAGACGGCGTAAATGCGCTTACGTATGGGATACTTGACGCTGGCGTCGGAGTTGCAACAGGAGTTATAGGATATCCTATCAGTGAAATCATCGACAATTTAAAACCTATTTGGATATCCACAGCTAATGAAAAGGTAGCGCTCGATTTGGCTTTAGGAGCCTCAGCATCAGGCACTTCATCTGTCTTTATAGCCAAACACGTTGGATTAAACGTGGCAGCAGACTCTTTGATCACAGCAGCAACCCACGGCGTTGGTGCCGGGCTGGTCATAATCGCGGGAGACGACCCCGGCGCTAAATTATCGCAAAATGAGCAGGATTCTAGATACTACGGAAAGCTAGCGGAGATCCCAGTATTCGAGCCACATAGCGCCAGAAATGCGTATGATTGTGCTTTACGGGCTTTTAAACTATCTGAGCAACTCTCAGTGCCAGTAATAATGCGGGTGACAAGCAGGCTCTTGAACACGGAGGGTTATGTTGAGCGCGTACCCTTTGAGTCGCTTCCCGATAAAAGAATAGGAAAAAGCGTCTGGAACCTTACACTATTAGGAAGGCATCAAGACCTTCTCAAAAACAAATATCCCAAGATGCTTGAGTTTGCAGAGACAACAGAACTAAATGAAGAAAACGGCACAGGCGTTATCGGGATTATTTCCACGGGCTTTGCATCTACTGTGGTCGATGATGCAATCGAGAGACGAAGCGAAGTTGCGCACCTAAAACTTGCAATAGTCAACCCGTTATGTCAGCGGCGAGTTGATTCGTTTCTAAAAGATCACGACCGCGTGCTAGTTATTGAAGAAGGTGCACCGCTCGTCGAGGAGTCGATCCGCGGTAAAGTCCTCGGCAAGCTCTCAGGACATCTGCCACGCTTTGGAGAACTCACGCTAGATGATGTCAATCGAGCGTTAAATTACGTTGNCGCTGATTGCATCTCNACACAATTTGAAGTCGAAACACTTGAGAGCAGACACTACAAAGCAGAGATCTGTGAAGACTGTCCCTTTTTGCCATTCTACCACGCTCTTGCCAAAATCGATGAGATGATTGCCGGAGATATGGGCTGTATCATAAGATCCGCTAGTCCCCCGTTAAACGTCATCGATGTAGCTTATTCTCTCGGCTCAGCAATTGGAGTGGCTTCTGGATTTGAAAATGGTGGCATAGCAGTGTTAGGAGATTTCGCGTTCTTACACAGTGGCGTTGTCGCACTAATAAGCGCGTTAGTCTTTAAGCGCAATGTCAAGGTATTTGTGCTCGAAAATCGAATTTCAGCTATAACAGGGGGACAGCAAACGCCTGTGGTCTCCGACTTGGTCGGCGCACTATGTAGAAACTACGGGATCAGCTACAAAATAGTGAACGCAATTGAGATGGCAGAAGAATCGTTCGAGAACCTCCTACGAACAACAAAGAACTCCAAAGGGGCCTTTGTTGTTGTTGTCAGGGCTTCGTGTCCCAAATACAGCAAACCGTCTCAAAATGCCCATGCTTAGTCACGTATACATCACGCCTCGAACTATGTCCTCGAGCTCCTCCTGAGAGACCGATTTCTTTGTTTCACAAACGCGTTTTACATCGTCAAGAATTTGGCATAGCTCATCGCGGGTCGGCCTATAGCCTAATTGTGCGATCACATACTGGAGCGCTTTTTTTCCTGTATGCTTGCCGATGACGATTCGTCGCTTGTTGCCTACCAAGTCAGGTGAGAACAGTTCGTACGTCTCTGGCTCCTCTAGCACTGCAGCAACATGTATACCCGACTCGTGTGAAAACGCATTCAAACCGACTACCGGCTTATTTTTCGGCAAGCGAAAGCGTGAGTGATATTCGACTATTTTCGACAAATCCATCAGTTTCGTAAGGTCGTACGTGTCAATGCCAAACTGGATACGCAGCGCCACAAGCAACTCCTCGAGTGGAGTGTTTCCAACTCGCTCCCCTATTCCGTTAACAGTTGTATGTAGCTGAAATACACCGGCTTCTGCTGCGGTGATAGTGTTGGCGACAGCCATGCCGAGATCGTTATGACAATGAATACAAAGCGGTTTGTTAACGACCTTTTTCATTTCAGTTACTAGATCGTAGCACGATGCCGGCCTGAGCGCACCAACCGTATCTGCGATACTGATATAGTCGGCCCCGTGATCTTCACCCTGTTTGAAAAAACGCTTAAGTACCTCAGGATTTGTTCTAGTCGCGTCTTCTGCGGCAAATCGCACAATTAAGCCGTGTTCTTTTGCATACTCAAGCGTCGAAAGGGCACACTCCAACATTTCATCAAATGTGCGATGGTACTTGTATTTGAGATGCAGGTCGGAAGTGGCCATGAATAGCCCCACAACGTCCACATCACACTCCAACGCTTCATCTATGTCGTGAAAAATCGCTCTCGACAGACAGCATATCTTCGTGTTTAATCCCAAATTCGCGATTTTTTTCACCATCGCCTTTTCTTTTGAAGAAACTGCGGGAAATCCAGCTTCGATCATCTCGACCCCAATCGAGTCCAGCTTCGTAGCGATCTCAACTTTTTCTTCCATACCAAAAACGACGCCAGGCGCTTGTTCGCCGTCACGCAGTGTAACGTCACAAATTTCAATGTTGTGAACACCAGTTCTCGGCAATGTAAAAGGCGATTCAAAGTTACCCATAGACGACCTGAATGACTTCGCTAAGCACACTCACAGTCTGCACTTAAATAGATTACTTGCCCGACTTGTAGTATAAAAGGGGAGTTTGGAGGCTTTAGCTAACGTCAAGATCAGCATATTATGCACAAACCAAGCGGGCATAGTTTAGAAGATCCATAAATTGATAATATCGCGAGCGGCAAATAGTACTGGTGAATAAATCTTGGATGCTCAAAGAACCATTAGCGAGAAGATACTGTCTAACGCTTCGGGAAAACCTGCGAGAGCGAATGACTTTGTTTTAGCGCAGGTTCACGCAGCAATGGCTCATGATGGTACCAGCGTACTCGGAGTACGTGCATTTGAAGCGATGGGCGCAGATTCTGTTTGGGACCCAAATAAGGTCGTTATAGTCTTTGATCATATTGCCCCGGCCAGCACGGAGGCAGCAGCAACCCTTCAACATACGATCCGCGCGTGGACAAAACGTCAAGGAATTACTCACTTCTTCGATGTAGGCGAGGGAATATGCCATCAGCTCATGGTCGAGCACGGCCTGGCCCTGCCAGGCACCGTAGTCGTCGGGGCGGATTCACACTCGTGCACGTACGGAGCTCTAGGAGCCTTCGCGACAGGCGTCGGCGCAACAGACATTGCCGAGGTTTTTGCAACGGGAACGTTGTGGTTCAAAGTGCCTGAAACGCTCAAGATTGTCATTAATGGAAAACTCCGCGCTTATGTTGGCGCAAAAGATGTCATTCTCAAAATCGCAGGGATGATTGGTGCTGACGGTGCGTCGTATAAAGCACTCGAATTNTACGGTTCGACGATCGCTGACATATCGATGGAAGGGCGGCTCTCAATAAGCAACATGGCAATCGAAGTTGGNGCGAAAGTGGGAATCATCCCGCCAGATCGAAAAACCANTGAGTACCTCGACCGAATTCAACCTCCTTTGAGTTTTACGCCGTGCTATGCCGATGAGGGCGCTGCTTACACGGATGAGCTCTACGTTACAATTGATGATTTGGGACCTCAGGTCGCGTGTCCTCACGAAGTTGATAACGTGAAAGACGTTGAAGATGTAGCGGGAACGCCGATCGATCAAGTCTTCATTGGTTCGTGTACGAACGGACGTTTTGAAGATCTAATGGAGGCCGCAACCATACTACGCGGCGAGACGGTCGCCGTACGAACGATCATAGTTCCTGCATCAAAACACGTTCTGCTAACTTGCTTGCGAACTGGAATCTTAGAGACCTTGATAGAAGCTGGTGCCACTATCTGTAGTCCAGGATGCGGACCGTGTCTCGGTGCGCATAACGGCGTTTTGGGACATGGAGAGACCTGTCTCTCAACTTCCAACAGAAACTTCAAGGGTAGAATGGGTGCAGATGGATTGGTATACCTTGCGTCCCCCGCTACAGCCGCAGCGACAGCACTCGCGGGCGAAATCGCTGACCCACGACGACGCTAGATCTTATTGAGTGCTATCTTATAACTCAAACTTTCAGATGCTGGAAGACCNCTTGATCTCCTCAATCTGTTCAATCAAGATCTTTTCAATGGCGTCTAGCAGATACTCGAGTGATGGGCTTCTGACTGTGAATTTTCTAGGGATCCCCTTATAGGTCACGAGGTCGCCTGTATCAATCGAAATCATTGGTTCTCGGACGACGAGATCTGCTTTGAACTCGCTCGCGGCGATTTTTTCAATTTGGAGGTCCCACATTTTTTCATCGATTTCTTGTTCGAGTTCTCGCGCCAGATGCTTGGCCTTGTGAGTCAAAAAAGCGATTTTTTGATTGACTAGATATTCTTCTTTTAAGGACAACGCCACCGACATAGTTCTGCATTGTTTCAGAACTATTAAACACTTCTTCCGTCTTTTAACGCTCACAACAGACATGCTCGCCCTCCACAATCCCCGCATACTTTATATCGCTACGTTTTCAATTAGTCCATAATGCTCATCAGGGGAAACGTGTGGAAATACGGTGACAATGTTAACACTGATCTAATAATACCTGGCAAATATTTGAGAACAACGGACGTCAACGTTTTCGCAGAGCACGCAATGGAGGGGATTGACAGAAATTTTTCACCTCGTGCAGGAGATATAATAGTTGCCGGCAAGAACTTTGGTTGTGGGTCGTCCCGAGAGCAAGCGGCTCTCGCCCTGAAGCACGCCAAGATCGGATGCGTTGTTGCGGTATCATTCGGTCGAATCTTTTTCAGAAATGCAATTAACATAGGTTTGCCAATAGTCGAAGCTAACGCCGTTGATTTTGTCCACAAGGGAGATGAGATTGAAGTCGATTTTTCCGCGGGGCTTGTGAAAACGCGCAATAAGGTCGTACAAGGTTCAAAGCTTCCTAAATTCTTACAGGAAATCCTCGAAGAAGGGGGGCTAGTTGAGTATAGAAAGAAACATCCGCATGGCCCCAACCTGGAGAAGGCTAATATTTCGTAGACGTAGATGCGGTGGCTAAGTAGCTTTTCCTTAGATATATGAAAATCGCCGTTGCTCAAGGAGATGGAGTTGGAAAGGAGGTCATACCGCCGTGTATCGAGATTCTAAATCTGGTCTTAAAGGACCCAAAATTCATTGATCTGGATATTGGTTACTCCAAATGGGCCAGAGAAGGCGCGCCTATAACAGATTCAGACATTGATTTAATCAAACAAACCGATTGTATGCTTTTAGGGGCTGTAACCACTGCTCCTGGGAGCAGCGTTGTCGTCCGATTGAGAAGGACGTTTGATCTTTTTGCTAATCTTCGGCCTTTTCGCTCGTACGATTTAACCCCGCATAAATTAAACATGACCGTAATCAGAGAGAACCTGGAAGGATTATATGCAGGTATAGAAGAAGTGTCAGTTGATGCTGCAGTCACTGAACGTGTGATTACTCGCTACAATACGGAAAGGCTCGCTTCCTTCGCTAGCGCGTTACAGAACGTAAAAAAAATTACAATAGTTCACAAAGCAAACGTACTTAAATCAGATGTCTTCTTTCGAGATGTCTGCGCGCGTATCTTGGATGAACATCACATCTCTTACGATGAAATGTACGTTGACACCGCTGCATACAATCTGATTAAGCACCCAGAAATTTTTGACCACATCCTGACATCGAATTTGTTCGGTGATATCTTGTCAGATGAGGCTGCTGGACTTACAGGTGGCCTCGGACTTTGTCCAAGCGCTAACATCGGGCCCGATTATGCCATTTTTGAACCAATACACGGATCTGCACCGAACATTGCTGGGCGTGGCATAGCAAATCCAATCGGGGCAATACTAAGTGCTAAAATGCTTCTTGAATGGGCCGGCAANCAAAACAAAGCTATGTTGTTAGATAACGCAGTGAAGAAGACTATAGAAAATGGCGTGACGACCCCCGATCTAGGCGGNACGAACTCGACAAAAGAAGTGACGCGATCGATACTAAGTTGCCTCTGATGATCATATGATTTTTCCTGACCACTGCATGTATGTTGCAGTCAGAGACTGCGATGATCTGACGGCACGACCATCAGCCGGTGAGCCGGTCTATTTCTCTTCTCGCTACCTCGTATTATTTTGGCACGGACAAGCTGCAATTTACGAAGTCAATTCAAATGGAGAAGGATTGATACGATCCATATCGGTTGTCAACAAGATTGCAGGCTTTAACGAGACTTCTGTGTACGAACAGAAAGTCGACATCTTCAACAGAAGCAGGTTAATTACGGAAGCAAAGCGTTTGTGTAAACCACCAATAAAAGCTGTACTCTTTCAAGGATTTGACCTTCACTGGACATTTGTCTTCGAGCCGGACGTAAACAGCGTCATAGAGATCGAGGTTTTTGACATCACCCCTCCTGACCCACCCTATCTCGTCACGCTTATCAAGAAACTTGAAGATGCAGGTATTTTTGGGGATCTGTCCGTTCAGTTCAAGCCGGTTGTTCAAGATCTAAGAAGACTTAATACAGGTACCATATTCCCTTGTTCAGCGTCAGGTATTGGATCGAGCCATCTCAACAGGCCTGGAGTTAAAATTGAGGAGGGTTCAGTACTTGTAGGGTGTGACATTTCAAGACAGGTACTCGAAGCGCGATTTCCTGGGTCAAATTTCGAACACGAGAACATATGTCCAACGAAAACCGTCAGACCACATAAGCCTTTTATCGCAAAATGTTGCAGGTCAGCAAGAGTTGGACCTATTGAACTGTTTGGCATACAAGGATGTATCGTTCATTGGGGGGCAAACCCATACGAAGTCGTCTCTGCTATTAGGGAGCTCGTAACGCGATACACTGACGGCGTAAAGAAGAAGCAACTCAGCCCTTCTGCTTAAAGGAATGCGGAGGGAGGGATTCGAACCCACGAATGCCTTCGCAACAGGATGTCTCAAACAACAGTTCTTAAGTCCTGCGCCTTTGACCTGGCTTGGCTACCTCC
>JGI24141J26756_1000216_pt1 | contig 16435 bp, 10 predicted proteins | sample BarGraIncu00421A_FD_26756 | JGI IMG/M metagenome (IMG submission 26756) | reverse complement strand
AGAGCCGCTTCCATGTGTTACACCCCCCGCCGTACTGCTATTCCTGCACGAATAGGAACACTCATGATCAGCGCGCCGTGCGCTTGAACATCCTGTAGAGGTACTGGATACCGAAGCCGACCAGACCGACCGCGATACCGACCCCCGCAACCGCCGCGATCTGTCCAGAAAGGACGGACGCGGCCCCCGTGAACACATCGAGAGTAGCGGTAGCTACCATGAAATCACCGCCCCCCGTGACCTAGAAACTTGGACGCCAGCCCCGCGAACAAGCCAACGAGGAAACCCCCGATAGAGATGGTAAAAATCCCCTCTACCACCGCCGCTCACCTGCTAACGACCACGCGAGGAATACGAGACAGAGCAGGACGCACACGGCACCCGCGAGAATGAACCCGTAGAAGAACACCGCGATACTCACCGCGTCACCATGGTGAAGAACACCGACACGACCAGAGACAGGCAGAACCCGACGATGGCGACCGTGGCGAGGGCCTGAAGAACCTCAGCAGCCGGGGCCATCACGCCACGCCCTCTAGGCGCAGCTGACGCAGCATGGAGTGGACCGTCCGACGAGCGAACGACACGCATTTGCGCGAACCAGCATGGACGATGACCTCATAGTGGACACACGCCCCGGACGCGGCACGGACACCCTTGACCGTAGAGCGAAACGTGTTGTACGACTCGCACACACCGCAGCACTCGCGCATGATCTACAACCTCCCGAGTTGATAGCCAGCGAGGAGCGACAGCCAGAACGAGCCGACACAAGCCGCGGCCCATACGACAAGGCGTAGGTCGGCCCATTCAGCTGACGCAGGGTCAGTAGCAGGAGTGACAGAAGCCACGGCAGACGCCAGAGCGTTGACCGTGGCAGTAGTGAGAGTGACGGGACGAACGGACACCGTACCGTCAACCGAAGAGACCGAACCCTCTACCGTGACGACCGGCGAGGCCTCTACCGAGGCTGCGAACGCCACAGGAGGCAGACACAGAGAGGCGAGAAGCGCAGCCGCTACGACCGCACTCCCCGCCCCCCTCATGCTGACCCGGGCTGCACCCCGTGACACCTAGGACTACTTCCCGTGAACCGTGAGGTTGTCGAGGAAGATGAAGCGAGGGTCGGCCCGGAACGAATCCCCGGACGCAACGCCGACCAGCAGACGGACGACTTCGCCCTCGCCGATGCTCTTCAGCTTCGCGACCAGACCGGCAGACACGCCGCGGTCAAGCGAGACCTCAAGCTTGTCGAACTCCGACGCCAGCACGATCGTGCCCGTAGGGACTACCGCGCCGTTCTTTGCCGTGTACTCGCCGTGTTCGACGCGCCTCACGACACCATCAACCGCGATTTCACGCATAGGTGCTGCACCACCCTAGATATTGACCTCTACCCGAGGTCGTTTGTAGCCCCGAACCCTCTACTGCCCCCCACCTGCCGTTATGTAATGCTAGGAGGGGGAATACATCTTATGTAAGGTTCGGCGGCTCTTCTATCACGACATTAGAGGATGCTTATCCCGCCGTCAAGACCTCCCCTCCCCCACCGGCGCCCATGAGTCCAAAATACGTCTCAAGTAGCGCACAGCGCGCCTCCCGATATACTATTCCCGGTAGGAACTCGGCACCCGAATCGCCCTGCACGGCGAGGAGGGTGTCGAGTTTCTTCCTGTAGTACGGCGAAAGCTCACCCCGCGCTTGAGGGTTCCTCATAACGTACTCAATAAGCGCACGATCTCGGACCTTGTGCGACGACCACTCGTCGCCCATGGCAACCAACCGCACGTCGTCCAGCAAGTCCGGGGAGAGTACACCGCACCCGTCAGACGGCTTGAGGCGTTGCCGAGCCTCCACCCGCATCATGTCGCCCCCGGTGAAACCCCACGGGACCGGCTCATCCTTGGCCCGACAATCCGCCACCTTGTCGTACACGACGAGCTGACGCGCTGAGGACCGCGAGCCGACCATCTGAGTCTGGACCCGTCCCGAACGCGCAGCGACCGTAAAACGCTTCCCAGAGCGTCCTACCGGCACCCACTCCCCCACCACCGCGTGAGGGTAGTCCACGGCGACGTCAAATCGCGTACACCGCGTGTCGAACAGATGAGCCAGTAGCGGACGGATAGCCGAGTCGGCATCGAGCCGATTCGGGTTCAGGTCAACCCGGACGGCCGGAATACCCGCCCCCTGCCGAGCGAACGCGACATACCCACCACCCGCGAACGAATAGCCGTAGTCATACGGATACCGCCCCGGGACCGATTCGGCGTTCGACTCGCAGATGTCATGCACCATGCGATAGTCGCCCGAGGCTACACGGGTTCCACGATTCCACGACCCCTCTACCCCGCCCACGACGGTCAGGCGGTCAATGCTGACAACAGGTTCCACGGCTGCACCCGTCTTGAGTCCGATGAATGGCAAGAAGTGAAAAAATCGACCCGTTCACCGCCTATTAGATTAGGCGGTGAACGCACTCAGCGAAGCCCCGCGATCAGAACGTCCAGACAAAAGACCAACAGACGCGGAGGAACCGCAATCAGACCCACGAGGGCCGCGAGGAAAGCCAGCAAGGCAAACACCCCCAATCCGAAGCGTCACCGCGAGGCCGGGGAAGAACGGCCCTAGGTTGCCCACAGCACAGAACGCTATGGACACCGTGCGCCATAGATCAGGCGCAGCTACCGTCGGACCAAACGCCCCCGGCTATCCGTTACATCTACGAGGTTGCAGACCTAGAGCGAGGGCCGTGGTGAGTGCGCCGCGTGTCTGCGCTGGTCGGTGCCGCAACCGCGACGATGGAGGGACTAGCCGCGCCCCATGCGTCTTTGGTGTCACCGCTCTCTAGCAGAGTCGCAGCCGCGTTGAGTGCCTCGGCAACGGTATCAACCACAAACACCGTGTCGTATAGCCCCGCGTACTGTGAGAGATACCGCCACCCGTGAACCTCCATGCCAAGCGAGTCCCCGAGTTTGTCGTCGTCAAATGCTTTGTACTGCCACGCGACCGCTACGGGACGGTCAATCACGCCGTACTCGTCGTGTTCGACCTTCCGCTTGAGCCACCGCCGGCATTGAACGACCTCGGACGTGGCAAGCCGAAGCGCAAGGTCGCACCGGGACAGGTTCTGCACCGTGTACGCGATCTCTATCTTGAACTTACGCGCCTCCATACACAGGAGCTCCATCTCCACAGGGAAGCGTGACGAACCACGACACGGGAACAGGACCCCGGCCTCATCGAAAGCGACCCGAAGCCACGGACGGTCGCGCCACGGTAGAGCCAGCCGGGAGGCGATGATACGCAACACCTCGGAAGCCCTGCGGAACGAATAGTCCGCATGGACATAGCCAAAGTTGGAGGCTGTCTCCATGCCCTGTAGCCGCCCCTGCTCGAGCCACGCCACCATGGCAAGCGTCTTGGACGCGCCCCAGTCGCCGACAAAGGCCTTGGCACCCATCTACCGCACCAGCCGCAGGATACGCAGAAGCGTCAGGACGAACCTAGCCATTCGGTCAATCGCCCACATGGGACGGACCTCCTCAGTAGTCGCTACCACTTGACGGTCATCCAAATCTTGCGAATCACGTTGCCGCCGTTGAGAGCCAGCCACACCGCGAAGTACACGCCCATGGCGTCGATGAACTCATGCACCGGGAACGCCGAGTCCACCTGTATGACCGTCGCGTAGATGTTCTTCACCGCTGGCAACCATGCCGTCCAGCTGGACGTATTGACCGCAGGAAAGATGTTCGATACCCAATCCAGCACCGAGAACACGGCACGCATGAGCCCGATTATCAGCACCTAGACCACCACGATAGGAGTGAACATGCGGACGAGTGTGACCGCCAGCCACAGCCAGATACACGCCGTGAAGAACCAGCGGTACGCGATCAGCGGCTGCAGCCAATCCGCCAGGTGGAACGTGACATGCGCCCCGTTGAAGTCGACGGTCCATGACGTGTCCAGACCCGTCCCGCCACTCATGTTCCCGCCCCACAGCGACCCCACGATCAGCGAGGCGACAGGGACGATAGCGAAAGGCATCAGCTGAGTCAGTTTCGTCTTGAGGTCGTTCCACCGAGGTTCAAACTCCAGCTTGAGTTGAGTCCCGGACGGGCTAAAGATGTTCGCGATGGTCTGTTCCATCCACGACATGAGGCCACCGAGCCAGTCCGTGACCGCAGCCATGCCCGTGAGGATCCCCGCGAACGGAGCCGAGAGCCAAGACCACGTTTCCCCAAACAGACCCGCGACGTCAGACGCCAGCCCCCGCAGGTCGTCGCCGATTCCCGAAATGTCGGGAGCCTTAGGAAGCCACACAGGAGGCACCCACGGCACCGGGTTAGCCACGCCGGGGATAGCTATCGCGCCAGCGTCAGCAGTACCGACGTTCGCCAATGTCAGAGCCTGCGGAATCGGCAGGACGTCCGGGTTGTCGGTATAGACCGCTTCCGCAGCAGGAGCCGATATGGACCCCGCAGGAGCAGTACCCGGGCCGTATTGAGCGACCAGCGCGGACGCTTGCGCCGTGGTCCCGTTCCACCAAACGTAGATGGTCTGGTCAGGCGCGGCCCCCTCATAGGACACCAACGCCCCAACGCCGTTGACGCGCAGGTTACTGCCCCCCGTGAACTCCAACGGAATGGGAGAGGCCGACATCTTCCCGAGCAGGACCGCGTTGAGAATCCAGCCGAGCACGACACGCTGATCAGCAGACGGAGCGACGTACCCGGCGCCGTAGTAGTGAGCGGCCCCCACGTCGAGGGACCGCAGGAGTGACAGCTGCCACGCAGGGTAGGACGAGGCAATCCACGCTTCCCAATCCGCATCAGTAAAGCCCGTCCACGTCGAATAGGACGCGGCACCCCCGCCGGCCGATTGAAAGGCGACGTTCCCGTACAGGCCACCGACGAGAGTAGCCCACAGATAGCCACCGTAGGCCCGGGCCGAGTCCGCAGACTCGCACAGAGCAGCCCAAGTACCTCGAGCCACCGCCGCCGCTCGCATCGCGTAAAGGTAGCCGAACACCGCAGGAGTCATGACCGTCTGAATGTTGAACGCGCCTGAGTGGGTGCCGATGGACACCAGAGCCGCCGTGGTCTTATCGGTTACTCCCTGCTGAGCGGCCCATTGTGCCGCCGTGATGGTGCCGTAGGTGAGCGCAGCCGAGCCAGCGACGATAGCCACCGCAGCCGCATCATCAGCAATCAGGACCGCCGAGGCCCGTTCGGGAGCTATGGAGTTGACGAGCAGACCAGCGAAGATGTTGAACACCAGCAGGGCCGCGAGGCCACCCGCCGTAAACCGTTTCCCCATGATCTATCCTCCCTCGCAAACGGGGCGCGGTACGCGGGACTGAAGCCCCGCGCCCACGCCCCGTAACGCGACCGATGGTCGACCCCTAGCGGGCCGTGCGCTTGAACATGCGGTACAGGTACTGGATACCGAAGCCGACGAGGCCGACGCCGATACCGATACCGGCGACAGTCGCCACCTGTCCGCTGAGCGTTGCCGCCGAGCTGGTCAGAGTGCCAACCACCGTAGTGAGAGCCGCTTCCATGTGTTACACCCCCCGCCGTACTGCTATTCCTGCACGAATAGGAACACTCATGATCAGCGCGCCGTGCGCTTGAACATCCTGTAGAGGTACTGGATACCGAAGCCGACCAGACCGACCGCGATACCGACCCCCGCAACCGCCGCGATCTGTCCAGAAAGGACGGACGCGGCCCCCGTGAACACATCGAGAGTAGCGGTAGCTACCATGAAATCACCGCCCCCCGTGACCTAGAAACTTGGACGCCAGCCCCGCGAACAAGCCAACGAGGAAACCCCCGATAGAGATGGTAAAAATCCCCTCTACCACCGCCGCTCACCTGCTAACGACCACGCGAGGAATACGAGACAGAGCAGGACGCACACGGCACCCGCGAGAATGAACCCGTAGAAGAACACCGCGATACTCACCGCGTCACCATGGTGAAGAACACCGACACGACCAGAGACAGGCAGAACCCGACGATGGCGACCGTGGCGAGGGCCTGAAGAACCTCAGCAGCCGGGGCCATCACGCCACGCCCTCTAGGCGCAGCTGACGCAGCATGGAGTGGACCGTCCGACGAGCGAACGACACGCATTTGCGCGAACCAGCATGGACGATGACCTCATAGTGGACACACGCCCCGGACGCGGCACGGACACCCTTGACCGTAGAGCGAAACGTGTTGTACGACTCGCACACACCGCAGCACTCGCGCATGATCTACAACCTCCCGAGTTGATAGCCAGCGAGGAGCGACAGCCAGAACGAGCCGACACAAGCCGCGGCCCATACGACAAGGCGTAGGTCGGCCCATTCAGCTGACGCAGGGTCAGTAGCAGGAGTGACAGAAGCCACGGCAGACGCCAGAGCGTTGACCGTGGCAGTAGTGAGAGTGACGGGACGAACGGACACCGTACCGTCAACCGAAGAGACCGAACCCTCTACCGTGACGACCGGCGAGGCCTCTACCGAGGCTGCGAACGCCACAGGAGGCAGACACAGAGAGGCGAGAAGCGCAGCCGCTACGACCGCACTCCCCGCCCCCCTCATGCTGACCCGGGCTGCACCCCGTGACACCTAGGACTACTTCCCGTGAACCGTGAGGTTGTCGAGGAAGATGAAGCGAGGGTCGGCCCGGAACGAATCCCCGGACGCAACGCCGACCAGCAGACGGACGACTTCGCCCTCGCCGATGCTCTTCAGCTTCGCGACCAGACCGGCAGACACGCCGCGGTCAAGCGAGACCTCAAGCTTGTCGAACTCCGACGCCAGCACGATCGTGCCCGTAGGGACTACCGCGCCGTTCTTTGCCGTGTACTCGCCGTGTTCGACGCGCCTCACGACACCATCAACCGCGATTTCACGCATAGGTGCTGCACCACCCTAGATATTGACCTCTACCCGAGGTCGTTTGTAGCCCCGAACCCTCTACTGCCCCCCACCTGCCGTTATGTAATGCTAGGAGGGGGAATACATCTTATGTAAGGTTCGGCGGCTCTTCTATCACGACATTAGAGGATGCTTATCCCGCCGTCAAGACCTCCCCTCCCCCACCGGCGCCCATGAGTCCAAAATACGTCTCAAGTAGCGCACAGCGCGCCTCCCGATATACTATTCCCGGTAGGAACTCGGCACCCGAATCGCCCTGCACGGCGAGGAGGGTGTCGAGTTTCTTCCTGTAGTACGGCGAAAGCTCACCCCGCGCTTGAGGGTTCCTCATAACGTACTCAATAAGCGCACGATCTCGGACCTTGTGCGACGACCACTCGTCGCCCATGGCAACCAACCGCACGTCGTCCAGCAAGTCCGGGGAGAGTACACCGCACCCGTCAGACGGCTTGAGGCGTTGCCGAGCCTCCACCCGCATCATGTCGCCCCCGGTGAAACCCCACGGGACCGGCTCATCCTTGGCCCGACAATCCGCCACCTTGTCGTACACGACGAGCTGACGCGCTGAGGACCGCGAGCCGACCATCTGAGTCTGGACCCGTCCCGAACGCGCAGCGACCGTAAAACGCTTCCCAGAGCGTCCTACCGGCACCCACTCCCCCACCACCGCGTGAGGGTAGTCCACGGCGACGTCAAATCGCGTACACCGCGTGTCGAACAGATGAGCCAGTAGCGGACGGATAGCCGAGTCGGCATCGAGCCGATTCGGGTTCAGGTCAACCCGGACGGCCGGAATACCCGCCCCCTGCCGAGCGAACGCGACATACCCACCACCCGCGAACGAATAGCCGTAGTCATACGGATACCGCCCCGGGACCGATTCGGCGTTCGACTCGCAGATGTCATGCACCATGCGATAGTCGCCCGAGGCTACACGGGTTCCACGATTCCACGACCCCTCTACCCCGCCCACGACGGTCAGGCGGTCAATGCTGACAACAGGTTCCACGGCTGCACCCGTCTTGAGTCCGATGAATGGCAAGAAGTGAAAAAATCGACCCGTTCACCGCCTATTAGATTAGGCGGTGAACGCACTCAGCGAAGCCCCGCGATCAGAACGTCCAGACAAAAGACCAACAGACGCGGAGGAACCGCAATCAGACCCACGAGGGCCGCGAGGAAAGCCAGCAAGGCAAACACCCCCAATCCGAAGCGTCACCGCGAGGCCGGGGAAGAACGGCCCTAGGTTGCCCACAGCACAGAACGCTATGGACACCGTGCGCCATAGATCAGGCGCAGCTACCGTCGGACCAAACGCCCCCGGCTATCCGTTACATCTACGAGGTTGCAGACCTAGAGCGAGGGCCGTGGTGAGTGCGCCGCGTGTCTGCGCTGGTCGGTGCCGCAACCGCGACGATGGAGGGACTAGCCGCGCCCCATGCGTCTTTGGTGTCACCGCTCTCTAGCAGAGTCGCAGCCGCGTTGAGTGCCTCGGCAACGGTATCAACCACAAACACCGTGTCGTATAGCCCCGCGTACTGTGAGAGATACCGCCACCCGTGAACCTCCATGCCAAGCGAGTCCCCGAGTTTGTCGTCGTCAAATGCTTTGTACTGCCACGCGACCGCTACGGGACGGTCAATCACGCCGTACTCGTCGTGTTCGACCTTCCGCTTGAGCCACCGCCGGCATTGAACGACCTCGGACGTGGCAAGCCGAAGCGCAAGGTCGCACCGGGACAGGTTCTGCACCGTGTACGCGATCTCTATCTTGAACTTACGCGCCTCCATACACAGGAGCTCCATCTCCACAGGGAAGCGTGACGAACCACGACACGGGAACAGGACCCCGGCCTCATCGAAAGCGACCCGAAGCCACGGACGGTCGCGCCACGGTAGAGCCAGCCGGGAGGCGATGATACGCAACACCTCGGAAGCCCTGCGGAACGAATAGTCCGCATGGACATAGCCAAAGTTGGAGGCTGTCTCCATGCCCTGTAGCCGCCCCTGCTCGAGCCACGCCACCATGGCAAGCGTCTTGGACGCGCCCCAGTCGCCGACAAAGGCCTTGGCACCCATCTACCGCACCAGCCGCAGGATACGCAGAAGCGTCAGGACGAACCTAGCCATTCGGTCAATCGCCCACATGGGACGGACCTCCTCAGTAGTCGCTACCACTTGACGGTCATCCAAATCTTGCGAATCACGTTGCCGCCGTTGAGAGCCAGCCACACCGCGAAGTACACGCCCATGGCGTCGATGAACTCATGCACCGGGAACGCCGAGTCCACCTGTATGACCGTCGCGTAGATGTTCTTCACCGCTGGCAACCATGCCGTCCAGCTGGACGTATTGACCGCAGGAAAGATGTTCGATACCCAATCCAGCACCGAGAACACGGCACGCATGAGCCCGATTATCAGCACCTAGACCACCACGATAGGAGTGAACATGCGGACGAGTGTGACCGCCAGCCACAGCCAGATACACGCCGTGAAGAACCAGCGGTACGCGATCAGCGGCTGCAGCCAATCCGCCAGGTGGAACGTGACATGCGCCCCGTTGAAGTCGACGGTCCATGACGTGTCCAGACCCGTCCCGCCACTCATGTTCCCGCCCCACAGCGACCCCACGATCAGCGAGGCGACAGGGACGATAGCGAAAGGCATCAGCTGAGTCAGTTTCGTCTTGAGGTCGTTCCACCGAGGTTCAAACTCCAGCTTGAGTTGAGTCCCGGACGGGCTAAAGATGTTCGCGATGGTCTGTTCCATCCACGACATGAGGCCACCGAGCCAGTCCGTGACCGCAGCCATGCCCGTGAGGATCCCCGCGAACGGAGCCGAGAGCCAAGACCACGTTTCCCCAAACAGACCCGCGACGTCAGACGCCAGCCCCCGCAGGTCGTCGCCGATTCCCGAAATGTCGGGAGCCTTAGGAAGCCACACAGGAGGCACCCACGGCACCGGGTTAGCCACGCCGGGGATAGCTATCGCGCCAGCGTCAGCAGTACCGACGTTCGCCAATGTCAGAGCCTGCGGAATCGGCAGGACGTCCGGGTTGTCGGTATAGACCGCTTCCGCAGCAGGAGCCGATATGGACCCCGCAGGAGCAGTACCCGGGCCGTATTGAGCGACCAGCGCGGACGCTTGCGCCGTGGTCCCGTTCCACCAAACGTAGATGGTCTGGTCAGGCGCGGCCCCCTCATAGGACACCAACGCCCCAACGCCGTTGACGCGCAGGTTACTGCCCCCCGTGAACTCCAACGGAATGGGAGAGGCCGACATCTTCCCGAGCAGGACCGCGTTGAGAATCCAGCCGAGCACGACACGCTGATCAGCAGACGGAGCGACGTACCCGGCGCCGTAGTAGTGAGCGGCCCCCACGTCGAGGGACCGCAGGAGTGACAGCTGCCACGCAGGGTAGGACGAGGCAATCCACGCTTCCCAATCCGCATCAGTAAAGCCCGTCCACGTCGAATAGGACGCGGCACCCCCGCCGGCCGATTGAAAGGCGACGTTCCCGTACAGGCCACCGACGAGAGTAGCCCACAGATAGCCACCGTAGGCCCGGGCCGAGTCCGCAGACTCGCACAGAGCAGCCCAAGTACCTCGAGCCACCGCCGCCGCTCGCATCGCGTAAAGGTAGCCGAACACCGCAGGAGTCATGACCGTCTGAATGTTGAACGCGCCTGAGTGGGTGCCGATGGACACCAGAGCCGCCGTGGTCTTATCGGTTACTCCCTGCTGAGCGGCCCATTGTGCCGCCGTGATGGTGCCGTAGGTGAGCGCAGCCGAGCCAGCGACGATAGCCACCGCAGCCGCATCATCAGCAATCAGGACCGCCGAGGCCCGTTCGGGAGCTATGGAGTTGACGAGCAGACCAGCGAAGATGTTGAACACCAGCAGGGCCGCGAGGCCACCCGCCGTAAACCGTTTCCCCATGATCTATCCTCCCTCGCAAACGGGGCGCGGTACGCGGGACTGAAGCCCCGCGCCCACGCCCCGTAACGCGACCGATGGTCGACCCCTAGCGGGCCGTGCGCTTGAACATGCGGTACAGGTACTGGATACCGAAGCCGACGAGGCCGACGCCGATACCGATACCGGCGACAGTCGCCACCTGTCCGCTGAGCGTTGCCGCCGAGCTGGTCAGAGTGCCAACCACCGTAGTGAGAGCCGCTTCCATGTGTTACACCCCCCGCCGTACTGCTATTCCTGCACGAATAGGAACACTCATGATCAGCGCGCCGTGCGCTTGAACATCCTGTAGAGGTACTGGATACCGAAGCCGACCAGACCGACCGCGATACCGACCCCCGCAACCGCCGCGATCTGTCCAGAAAGGACGGACGCGGCCCCCGTGAACACATCGAGAGTAGCGGTAGCTACCATGAAATCACCGCCCCCCGTGACCTAGAAACTTGGACGCCAGCCCCGCGAACAAGCCAACGAGGAAACCCCCGATAGAGATGGTAAAAATCCCCTCTACCACCGCCGCTCACCTGCTAACGACCACGCGAGGAATACGAGACAGAGCAGGACGCACACGGCACCCGCGAGAATGAACCCGTAGAAGAACACCGCGATACTCACCGCGTCACCATGGTGAAGAACACCGACACGACCAGAGACAGGCAGAACCCGACGATGGCGACCGTGGCGAGGGCCTGAAGAACCTCAGCAGCCGGGGCCATCACGCCACGCCCTCTAGGCGCAGCTGACGCAGCATGGAGTGGACCGTCCGACGAGCGAACGACACGCATTTGCGCGAACCAGCATGGACGATGACCTCATAGTGGACACACGCCCCGGACGCGGCACGGACACCCTTGACCGTAGAGCGAAACGTGTTGTACGACTCGCACACACCGCAGCACTCGCGCATGATCTACAACCTCCCGAGTTGATAGCCAGCGAGGAGCGACAGCCAGAACGAGCCGACACAAGCCGCGGCCCATACGACAAGGCGTAGGTCGGCCCATTCAGCTGACGCAGGGTCAGTAGCAGGAGTGACAGAAGCCACGGCAGACGCCAGAGCGTTGACCGTGGCAGTAGTGAGAGTGACGGGACGAACGGACACCGTACCGTCAACCGAAGAGACCGAACCCTCTACCGTGACGACCGGCGAGGCCTCTACCGAGGCTGCGAACGCCACAGGAGGCAGACACAGAGAGGCGAGAAGCGCAGCCGCTACGACCGCACTCCCCGCCCCCCTCATGCTGACCCGGGCTGCACCCCGTGACACCTAGGACTACTTCCCGTGAACCGTGAGGTTGTCGAGGAAGATGAAGCGAGGGTCGGCCCGGAACGAATCCCCGGACGCAACGCCGACCAGCAGACGGACGACTTCGCCCTCGCCGATGCTCTTCAGCTTCGCGACCAGACCGGCAGACACGCCGCGGTCAAGCGAGACCTCAAGCTTGTCGAACTCCGACGCCAGCACGATCGTGCCCGTAGGGACTACCGCGCCGTTCTTTGCCGTGTACTCGCCGTGTTCGACGCGCCTCACGACACCATCAACCGCGATTTCACGCATAGGTGCTGCACCACCCTAGATATTGACCTCTACCCGAGGTCGTTTGTAGCCCCGAACCCTCTACTGCCCCCCACCTGCCGTTATGTAATGCTAGGAGGGGGAATACATCTTATGTAAGGTTCGGCGGCTCTTCTATCACGACATTAGAGGATGCTTATCCCGCCGTCAAGACCTCCCCTCCCCCACCGGCGCCCATGAGTCCAAAATACGTCTCAAGTAGCGCACAGCGCGCCTCCCGATATACTATTCCCGGTAGGAACTCGGCACCCGAATCGCCCTGCACGGCGAGGAGGGTGTCGAGTTTCTTCCTGTAGTACGGCGAAAGCTCACCCCGCGCTTGAGGGTTCCTCATAACGTACTCAATAAGCGCACGATCTCGGACCTTGTGCGACGACCACTCGTCGCCCATGGCAACCAACCGCACGTCGTCCAGCAAGTCCGGGGAGAGTACACCGCACCCGTCAGACGGCTTGAGGCGTTGCCGAGCCTCCACCCGCATCATGTCGCCCCCGGTGAAACCCCACGGGACCGGCTCATCCTTGGCCCGACAATCCGCCACCTTGTCGTACACGACGAGCTGACGCGCTGAGGACCGCGAGCCGACCATCTGAGTCTGGACCCGTCCCGAACGCGCAGCGACCGTAAAACGCTTCCCAGAGCGTCCTACCGGCACCCACTCCCCCACCACCGCGTGAGGGTAGTCCACGGCGACGTCAAATCGCGTACACCGCGTGTCGAACAGATGAGCCAGTAGCGGACGGATAGCCGAGTCGGCATCGAGCCGATTCGGGTTCAGGTCAACCCGGACGGCCGGAATACCCGCCCCCTGCCGAGCGAACGCGACATACCCACCACCCGCGAACGAATAGCCGTAGTCATACGGATACCGCCCCGGGACCGATTCGGCGTTCGACTCGCAGATGTCATGCACCATGCGATAGTCGCCCGAGGCTACACGGGTTCCACGATTCCACGACCCCTCTACCCCGCCCACGACGGTCAGGCGGTCAATGCTGACAACAGGTTCCACGGCTGCACCCGTCTTGAGTCCGATGAATGGCAAGAAGTGAAAAAATCGACCCGTTCACCGCCTATTAGATTAGGCGGTGAACGCACTCAGCGAAGCCCCGCGATCAGAACGTCCAGACAAAAGACCAACAGACGCGGAGGAACCGCAATCAGACCCACGAGGGCCGCGAGGAAAGCCAGCAAGGCAAACACCCCCAATCCGAAGCGTCACCGCGAGGCCGGGGAAGAACGGCCCTAGGTTGCCCACAGCACAGAACGCTATGGACACCGTGCGCCATAGATCAGGCGCAGCTACCGTCGGACCAAACGCCCCCGGCTATCCGTTACATCTACGAGGTTGCAGACCTAGAGCGAGGGCCGTGGTGAGTGCGCCGCGTGTCTGCGCTGGTCGGTGCCGCAACCGCGACGATGGAGGGACTAGCCGCGCCCCATGCGTCTTTGGTGTCACCGCTCTCTAGCAGAGTCGCAGCCGCGTTGAGTGCCTCGGCAACGGTATCAACCACAAACACCGTGTCGTATAGCCCCGCGTACTGTGAGAGATACCGCCACCCGTGAACCTCCATGCCAAGCGAGTCCCCGAGTTTGTCGTCGTCAAATGCTTTGTACTGCCACGCGACCGCTACGGGACGGTCAATCACGCCGTACTCGTCGTGTTCGACCTTCCGCTTGAGCCACCGCCGGCATTGAACGACCTCGGACGTGGCAAGCCGAAGCGCAAGGTCGCACCGGGACAGGTTCTGCACCGTGTACGCGATCTCTATCTTGAACTTACGCGCCTCCATACACAGGAGCTCCATCTCCACAGGGAAGCGTGACGAACCACGACACGGGAACAGGACCCCGGCCTCATCGAAAGCGACCCGAAGCCACGGACGGTCGCGCCACGGTAGAGCCAGCCGGGAGGCGATGATACGCAACACCTCGGAAGCCCTGCGGAACGAATAGTCCGCATGGACATAGCCAAAGTTGGAGGCTGTCTCCATGCCCTGTAGCCGCCCCTGCTCGAGCCACGCCACCATGGCAAGCGTCTTGGACGCGCCCCAGTCGCCGACAAAGGCCTTGGCACCCATCTACCGCACCAGCCGCAGGATACGCAGAAGCGTCAGGACGAACCTAGCCATTCGGTCAATCGCCCACATGGGACGGACCTCCTCAGTAGTCGCTACCACTTGACGGTCATCCAAATCTTGCGAATCACGTTGCCGCCGTTGAGAGCCAGCCACACCGCGAAGTACACGCCCATGGCGTCGATGAACTCATGCACCGGGAACGCCGAGTCCACCTGTATGACCGTCGCGTAGATGTTCTTCACCGCTGGCAACCATGCCGTCCAGCTGGACGTATTGACCGCAGGAAAGATGTTCGATACCCAATCCAGCACCGAGAACACGGCACGCATGAGCCCGATTATCAGCACCTAGACCACCACGATAGGAGTGAACATGCGGACGAGTGTGACCGCCAGCCACAGCCAGATACACGCCGTGAAGAACCAGCGGTACGCGATCAGCGGCTGCAGCCAATCCGCCAGGTGGAACGTGACATGCGCCCCGTTGAAGTCGACGGTCCATGACGTGTCCAGACCCGTCCCGCCACTCATGTTCCCGCCCCACAGCGACCCCACGATCAGCGAGGCGACAGGGACGATAGCGAAAGGCATCAGCTGAGTCAGTTTCGTCTTGAGGTCGTTCCACCGAGGTTCAAACTCCAGCTTGAGTTGAGTCCCGGACGGGCTAAAGATGTTCGCGATGGTCTGTTCCATCCACGACATGAGGCCACCGAGCCAGTCCGTGACCGCAGCCATGCCCGTGAGGATCCCCGCGAACGGAGCCGAGAGCCAAGACCACGTTTCCCCAAACAGACCCGCGACGTCAGACGCCAGCCCCCGCAGGTCGTCGCCGATTCCCGAAATGTCGGGAGCCTTAGGAAGCCACACAGGAGGCACCCACGGCACCGGGTTAGCCACGCCGGGGATAGCTATCGCGCCAGCGTCAGCAGTACCGACGTTCGCCAATGTCAGAGCCTGCGGAATCGGCAGGACGTCCGGGTTGTCGGTATAGACCGCTTCCGCAGCAGGAGCCGATATGGACCCCGCAGGAGCAGTACCCGGGCCGTATTGAGCGACCAGCGCGGACGCTTGCGCCGTGGTCCCGTTCCACCAAACGTAGATGGTCTGGTCAGGCGCGGCCCCCTCATAGGACACCAACGCCCCAACGCCGTTGACGCGCAGGTTACTGCCCCCCGTGAACTCCAACGGAATGGGAGAGGCCGACATCTTCCCGAGCAGGACCGCGTTGAGAATCCAGCCGAGCACGACACGCTGATCAGCAGACGGAGCGACGTACCCGGCGCCGTAGTAGTGAGCGGCCCCCACGTCGAGGGACCGCAGGAGTGACAGCTGCCACGCAGGGTAGGACGAGGCAATCCACGCTTCCCAATCCGCATCAGTAAAGCCCGTCCACGTCGAATAGGACGCGGCACCCCCGCCGGCCGATTGAAAGGCGACGTTCCCGTACAGGCCACCGACGAGAGTAGCCCACAGATAGCCACCGTAGGCCCGGGCCGAGTCCGCAGACTCGCACAGAGCAGCCCAAGTACCTCGAGCCACCGCCGCCGCTCGCATCGCGTAAAGGTAGCCGAACACCGCAGGAGTCATGACCGTCTGAATGTTGAACGCGCCTGAGTGGGTGCCGATGGACACCAGAGCCGCCGTGGTCTTATCGGTTACTCCCTGCTGAGCGGCCCATTGTGCCGCCGTGATGGTGCCGTAGGTGAGCGCAGCCGAGCCAGCGACGATAGCCACCGCAGCCGCATCATCAGCAATCAGGACCGCCGAGGCCCGTTCGGGAGCTATGGAGTTGACGAGCAGACCAGCGAAGATGTTGAACACCAGCAGGGCCGCGAGGCCACCCGCCGTAAACCGTTTCCCCAT